>Ga0326728_10011343_pt1 | contig 20406 bp, 10 predicted proteins | sample MB3enrmetagenome_FD_207602 | JGI IMG/M metagenome (GOLD analysis project Ga0326728, IMG submission 207602) | Lab enriched peat soil microbial communities from McLean, Ithaca, NY, United States - MB31MN | ecosystem: Environmental > Terrestrial > Soil > Wetlands > Peat | place: USA: New York... | reverse complement strand
GTCGTACAATGGCAGTATAGAAGCTTCCCAAGCTTCGGACGTGGGTTCGATTCCCATCGCCCGCTCCATAAACCCTGATGACTCAGTTGACCTTACACGGCTAAGTTACCTGAATTCGACCAAAAAACGCCTCTTTTTGGACGGTAGTTGGACGGTACTCGCGTCAATTGGACGGTCGATTACAAGTAGCTACTGGCTACGATGGCTAAAGGCATCTTCTCGTCCTTTGATTAACAGACTTGGACCGCGGCGGCATCTCCCGAGAAAAATTCCAGCCCCCTTGCGCGGAAGCCGCTTCCAACGTATAAAGAATAAGACCGGGGTTTTGCACCCAGAGGTCCCAAAAGCGGACCCATGAAGCGTGTAAACCGGATGCTAAGCCTCCGTCAAAACAAATGACGAGGTTTAGTATGGACCCGAGCGCTCAGCCGGATTCTTCTACTTTTTCCACTCCGTATGCTCCCTTAATAGGCCCCGATCCCAAGGGTTCCGTTCTGCCCGAAATTGCCAAGGCCACTTCGTTTCTGGCGCGCCAGTTCGCGCAAAGCGCCTTCCTATACGAAGAGCTCATGCAGGAGGGTTTGCTCGCCTGCGTCCTGGCCGCGCATTCCTTCGAGCCAGGAGGCGGAGCATCCTTTCCCACCTACGCGATTCGCTGCGCCCACAACCGCATGCTCGATTATGTGCGACGTGAGCAACGCGCCGCGAAAAATGTCGATTCCGGTGACCCCGTACTCGACGAGGAGACTCACGAGACATTCTTTGATCGCTTTCCCCGTCATTCCGGTTTTCTCGACGATCCCGAGAACCAGGTCCTGGTTGGCCAACTCCAAGCAGCGATGCGCCTCCTACCCGAACGCGAACGCCTGTGCATTCAACTTTTCTTTGGCGAAGAACTCCTCCAGGAGGACATCGCTTTGCGCCTCGGCATTAGCCGCGCACGCGTCGGCCAACTTCTGGCTCAAGCCATAGGCCGCCTGCGTAAGGCTATGACCCAGTGATGCGGCTCACGGGCTTTCCTTGCAGTAGAAGCAAAAAAATCTCAGATGCCCTAAACATGGGCACGGAAAGGCAACACAAAATGAAGAAAAGTGATGGCAATGCGGCGTCGGTTGTTCGGAACTTTCTGGCGACCGACCTAGAAAACCAGCACGCCTACGTTGAACAAATCAGCAAGCAGGGGGAGCGGGGCTACGCGCTTATCGCCGCGAATACGTTTGTCCAAGGCATGCGCGATAGCGGTTATAAGTCCACCGCTACCGCCATCGACGAGTTCGATGACAATGCGCTTCAAAGCGGCGCCAATCGCGTCGATATCGTCTATTCCACGGCTGAGAAAGGCAAAACCATCTCCGCCATCGCTGTAATTGACGACGGCCACGGGATGGAACCCGGAATGATCCGCGCAGCCGTTCTATGGGGTGGCACGCACCGCTTCAATGATCGCAGGGGTTTCGGCCGCTATGGTTTTGGATTACCGAGCGCAGCCGTGAGCATCACCGAGGAATACGAAGTTTATTCCAAGGTGGAAGCCGGCGACTGGCACAAAGTGCGCATCAACCTCAAGGAGATTGCCGACGGGAAGCTCACAACTAAGGGAGGGCTAATTCTTGCCCCCGAACCTGTGAAGGCGCCTCTGCCCCGGTTCGTCCTCGATACGCTTGGCGAACGCGAGTTGAAAAGTGGCACCGTCATACACTTGATTGCGCCGGACCGTCTCACGAGTGGATTCCGTCGTCCGGCGAGCTTCGAGCAGAAGATGCTAGAACATCTCGGCCTCGTCTACCGGGGCAGCCTCCGGCTCTGTCAGATGTTTGTAAACGGGAAACGCGTTGAGCCGGTAGATCCTCTGTTTCTGGACCCCAATGCGCGGTATTACGACGTCGGGAACGGACGCAAAGCGGAAGCTCGGCCAGCGACCGAATTTAAGTTCGCGAACAGTCGGGGCGAGGAGGGCACTGTCCGTCTGCGTTTTTCTTACATGCACCCCCTCTTTCAACGCACGGAGGATGGCACAGGAGGAAAGGCACGTCTCGGCATCATGAAGGACAATAACGCATATCTGATTGTCACTCGTGCAGGGCGGCAAGTCGATTTAGTCACGCGTACGCACCTCTCGAAACCGTCTGATAACGTCACGATCATCAACTATGACCGGAATTGGGCGATCGAACTCGATTTCGACCCGGTTCTCGACGAAGAGTTTGGAATTACCGTCAACAAGCAGCAAGTAACCCTCTCCGAGCGGATTTGGCAGAAACTCGCCGACGAGAAGATTCCCGTGATCGTGAAGGAACTCCGCTCACGATTCAAGAAAGACAGGGATGACCTGAAGGAAGCCGAAGCCGCTAAGAAGCGCGCCTCCGAAGAAGTCATGAAGGAAGCAGCGAAGTTCTCCACCCGGCAAAAGGTCATGCCGTCCGAGAAGAAACAAGAGCGGGCCCGCCAGAATGCCGCCTCTGAGGCCAAGAAAAAAGCGGAACAAACCAATCAGCCCGAACAGCAGGTCATGCAAGGGTTGCTGCAGGAGTACGCCGAGCGACCCTTTGTGATCGAGTTCGAAAGCCTCGAGGGGGCTCCCTTCTATCGGGTTGAGCAGTACGGTCCGCAGATGCGCGTGTGGGTGAACCGCCGGCACCGGTTTTACACGGATATCTACGACACCGCTGACGCGCGGCTCCGCAGTGCTTTGGAACTCATTCTCCTTACCCTCGGTGCTTGTGAGGTCGAATCCGAAGGTGACCGTGAACTGTTTTATAGCGTTGAGCGAGCGGAGTGGTCTCGTCGCCTAGAAACAGCTCTTGCTTTACTCGACCGCCACGCATCCGTTGACGATGAAGGGTCTGCGGCCGCAGAGGCCGAAGAAGTCGCAACCGCCGAATCCGAGAGCGCAGCCTAAGAATTGGCCAATCTAACGGGCAGCGTGCGCTGCGCGCTGCCCGTCTCTTCTCGCGTGGGGGTATGCATGAAAAAGGACCTATTCCCAATCGTAGCCGTTCGCTCCTTCATTGAAGCGACTCGGGACACCGGCTACAAGAGCACGGGCGCCGCGATTGCCGAACTTGTGGACAACTCTTTTGAGGCGGCCGCCTCGACAGTCGATGTGCGCGTCGAAGAAATCGAAGCAGACGGAACCAAAGAGCTAACTGTGCGCGTCACCGATGACGGGACGGGGATGACTCCCAACGTCCTTCGGCTGGCACTTCAGTTCGGTGGCAGTACGCGCTTTGGTTCCCGAACCGCAGCGGGCCGCTATGGCATGGGTCTGCCGAATGGTTCGCTCAGTCAGGCACGCCGCGTGGAAGTGTTTACCTGGACTCGGCCTTCCCGAGTTTGGAGGAGCTATCTCGATGTAGACGAGATAGCTTCTGGCGAGCTTCGTGAAGTTCCCCCGCCGCACACCTTTGATCCCCCGTCTCTGCTGGCGAAAACCAGTTCGGGAACGGTGGTCACTCTAACGAAGTGTGATCGGTTGGACTATCGGAGAATTCGCACCCTCGAAGAGAAGCTCTCGCTCGAACTCGGCCGCGTCTTTCGAAAATTCTTATATGCCGGTAAGCGGCTTCTTCTGAACGGCCGGGCCGTCCAACCACTTGACCCGCTCTTCCTCCAAGCAGGGCAGAATCTGACCGGCGCCGAACCCTTCGGTCCGCCTCTTGAGTATCGCGTACGTGTCCCGGGGACCGCGGACTCTGTCTCCACTGCTGTGGTTCGTTTCTCGGAGTTGCCCATCGAACAGTGGCACGAGTTCTCCAACGAAGAAAAGAACCATTCTCGAATCGCCAAGCACGCCGGCGTTTCCATTGTGCGCGCCAACCGCGAGATCGATTATGGCTGGTATTTTATGGGTGGCAAACGCAAGGAGAACTACGACGACTGGTGGCGATGCGAAGTCAGTTTCCTGCCAGACTTGGACGAACTATTCGGGGTCACTCACAGCAAACAGAAGATCAATCCGACCGAGGCATTGACGTCCATCCTCGTGCCGGAAATCGAGCGCACTGCGCGCGAACTCAATTCGCGTGTCCGCCGAAAATATGCGTCGATCCGGCGCGAAGTACCCGCTTCCAAGTCGATTCGGAAACTGGAGGCTCGTGACTATTTGCTCGAACCACCAGCTCCCCTAAACCGCAACCAGGCAAAGGTGAGCGTCGTTTGCCGAAGTCTACGGGCGCACAACGGTGGAATCGGAGGACTCCACTTCCGCGTCGCCCACAAGACAAGTCCGGGGAACAGCTTTTACGAACCCGCGCTGAAGCAGGGGCGTCTCGATCTCGTCCTGAACGAATCTCATCCCTTCTTCACTTCCGTTTACCGGCCGCTCGAAACCAGCACCATGCACATGGAGCGAGCCACCTTGGACCATGTTCTGACGCTGCTCTTCGCTGGAGCTCGTGCAGAATGTTCGCTGGGAGACTCAAAGCAGCGTAAGATAATCCACAGGTTCCGCGAGCATTGGAGTGACACGCTTGCTGCGTTCCTTTCCTAAAGTCAATGGATCCGAAAAACGAAGCCATAGCCCTGCCCCGTATGGATGCGTATGCGGACGAACTCGTCGAGTTCTGCCGCACACTCCGTGATTCGCTCGACTTGGCAACCGACGCACCCGCACGGACTCGCGTCTTTGAACAACTCCGCGAGCGAGCTTCCCAATACCTAAGCCGGCCCTCCTTGGCCGAACTGAAATATATGTTCCTGTGTCATGTCGTTCTGGATCTCGCGGCGCACGGCTGGTCCATCGAATTCGCAAATCATGAAATCCGGCTTCAGGCGCGGCCACCCTCCACCGAATCTACCGAAGTCGCAAAAGAAAAAATTCGGGCTCGGCACCTTTTGGAACGCGACGCCCAACTTCGCGAGGACTCCGTCCGGGAATTCATTTCCGCTATGGAACGGCGGCGGCTCACACCCAAGGGCTGGCACTCCATTTATTCCGTCATGCGGGACGGACAAGACCTGGCCAAACTGCTTCAGAAGAACGCTAGCGCGAAAGACCCGGACACACGGCGGGGCCGCTTGGCGAGGGCGATCGATCCTTACCTTCAGTTCGTTACGCCAGACGCCATCTGCAGTCAAACGGGCTTGCGTTTGAATGACATTTGGCGTTACTTCCGCCACACCTGGGTGAACATCTACCGCAGCGTTCCTGGACGCAGCATCATGGTTCTGGTTCGCGACCGGGCGGCGGAGGGACATCCGGTTATCGGTATCGCGGCCCTGGGGAGTTCCGTCGTGCAGCAGGCGGTTCGCGACCGATGGATCGAGTGGGATGCCGAGCGCGCGCTCACCAAGCTGTCGGAGCTTCCCGCCCGCACCTTAGTGAACTGGTTGACGACTCAAGTTCGCGATCACATCGCAGCGAACTACCGAAAAGATTTCGAGCGAGACCGACTTCTTACGACCGAGGATTTACGCTTCCCCTCGGAGGCGGTGATCTCGCGCTTGCGAAAGGCCAGCGCTGCCGCGATCGAACTCCATCGCAAATACCCTCACGCCGCCGAGCACAAAAAAAATGGTTCGGGAAACCATACCGACTGGGAAAAGATGGCACGCACCCCGCTTTTCCGGAGCAAGCGCGCAAAGCAACTCGCCATCCTCTTGTCCATTCGCAAGACCTTCAACGAACTCGGTCTGGCGCGGCTCTCCCCCGAGGAACTGCGCGCGGCTCTCAAAACCCCCAAGCTCCATCACGCCATCTCCCAATTGACTCGCATCGTAAAAGCGGAAAAGGTCGGCATCAGCATGATGGACGTTATCGTCTGTGGTGCGATTGCCCCGTACAACCTCCTGCTGGGCGGCAAACTCGTCTGCCTTCTGCTCTGCAGCCCGGAAGTCGTACGCTTTTACGCAAAACGGTATCGGGATCAGGTCAGCGTCATCGCCTCTGCGATGAAAGCCAAGAAAGTCCGGAGAAGCCCGAAGCTCGTGCTGCTCTGCACCACGAGTCTCTATGGGACCGGATCCAGCCAATACAACCGCATCAAGGTTCCCGCAACATTGTTGGGCGGTGCCCCCGAGTCGGTTGTCGCCTATGAAGAGTTAGGTACCAGCGAAGGCTTCGGATCGTTCCACTTCAGCAAAGAAACCCTGCGGCTTGCCGACGCGTTGCTAGGCCGCTCCAAGAACGGGCGCAAGGTAAACAGCATTTTCGGCGAAGGCGTCAATCCGCTGATGAGGAAAATCCGGGAAGCGCTGGAGTTGATGGGCCTGCCGAGCGACGCTCTTCTGCGGCACGGCGACAAACGCATCGTCTACGGGATTCCCTTGGCTGCCAATTTCCGTTCGTACCTACTGGGCCTGGACGCTCGTCCCCGCTACATCATTCCGCTCAAAAATGCCCTCCGAGGAACAAACCGGCTAGTTGCCTATTGGCAGAATCGCTGGCTCGCGAAGCGTGTCGAGTCTGCAGAAATAGTGCAAAAGGTCGCGTTGCACACGCTCTGCTATCCCATTCGGCACGGTGCGCAGGTTCCGTTACCGAACGACGAAGAAAAGTCCATTTTTGCAGTGGCCGCAGCATCTGGAAACTAGATGGCTTGTTCCCTACCCGATTCAACTGCCTATGCTTCCTACCCCGCCGCGCCGTATTGCTGCTAGGAAGGCACAATTCGACCCATCGTTCTGGCGCGGACCAATGAAATGGTTGTGTCAACACGTCATACGGCAGCAACTTCATTTAAGAGAAGGCAACATCGAAAAAATCCGTCTGTTAACGCGAACGGTATATTGGCGTATCATGGCAATAGTCCCACGCAGCTAATAGCGTATAGTCCGGGACATTCCCCCATGGTGTCCGTGTGAATCCTCTTTCCCCCTCAGAGGTCAAACGAGCAGCCTCGGCAGACACTCTGTCGACGTGGCAAAGCCGCCTGGAAGATCACTTCTCCCGTCTTCACAAACAACGTCATGCCATTTTTCCCAAACAGCCAGTCTTCGCTTTGGAACACGGGCTCACTGACCAAGAGCTATCCAACCTATCGAAGCTTGTGAATCAGGCCCGACCGTCCGACAGGCATTGGCTTGCGTGGGTAGTTTATGCAACCGAGGTCGGCTACGAATACGCAGGCGATGAGTATTGGCAAACGTTTGAAGAAAAGACGCCGCGATGGCTCATGTGGGGTGATCGTTACTGGCTACGTGACTGTTTTTGGAAATTCTACAAGACTTACAACGGCGCGAAACCATCCGGCGCATGGGCTAGGCATTTCTCGATCATTTGTTGGCCCATCACGCACGCGATCCTGCCACAGGATTTGCAACGTCAGCTTGCCGAGATTCTTTACCAAATTCGGCACTCTTTCCGCAGGGAACTGTTCGAGTCCCCGGAATTACTGGGTAACCAAATCGCGGCTCGCAGCTGGATGGCCACCCCCCGGTTTCAGATGCTAACGAAAGAGCCGCTCCTACTGGGGCAAATAGCCGCGGCACTTCTGATTGCGGAAAACGACCCAGCCAAAAGCCTTATTGCTCCCGACACACTGCTTCGCATCGCAAAAAACCTCAATCGTGAACGGGGCTCCCGCGAATGGCTAAAGGATGCCAGGTCCGCGGCCAAAGCAAGATTGACGGGAGTAGCTCCCGCTACTTCACGCGCAATAGAGACCCAATCTTCAACTCCACGGGAACAATTGCAGGCCCTTGGCATCGAGCCACGCGTCTACCTTCAGGCTACCCAATCTTCGTCATGGAAAGTGATCCTCCAGATTCCGGACCTCGCTCCTTTACTCTCCCGCTTCCCCTCGCTCACCGAGGCTCTGAATGGAGCCTGCGTCGTGGCAGGATCGACTGGTCGTCCCCTCTCGCGCGGCCGGTTGTTGCATTACGGGCCGCAAACCGTCGTTCTAAGACGGTGGCCCAGTCCAACAGAGATCCTCCTCAAATTTGAGAAACCACCCTTAGAACTGGAGTTCTTGCTGAAAACCGAGTGCATGCTGCGTCTTGGCCCGGCATGGCTTTTCAAGATATCCGCGGACCCACGCGCGAGAGAAGTCCGAACGCAAATCGTCCGTCCTGGAAACAAGTACATTTTACTCAGAACGGAAAAGGCCTCTTCAGAACCCCAACTGCCAATTGTGCCCCTCGAATGCGAAGGCATCTCTGCCGTCTCTATCGATGTACCAGCCGTCCTTTCTGACAAACAACTGCATCAGTTCATTGGTCTTGGCCTCCAGCCAGCTCAGCAAGTCGATGTGCGACCGGCTGGGCTGCCCCCTGTCGACTGGGACGGCGAGGGGGCAGCAGAGTGGTTGTCGTCCGATCGGCCCTGCGTTTGCATTTCAAGCGACCATCTCGTCCGTGCGCTCACACTTAACCTCGAGGGTTCAGCACCAAGTCGGCTGGATATCGTCCCCAAGGAATCGGGTGAGCGCATATTCGTAGAGTTCGAGGAACTGCCGCCAGGCGATCACACGCTGCATGTCCTCGTTAAGTCGTCGAACGACCGGATTCTCACTGGCCGTCTCGATATTGCAATCCGCGACCCGCGGCCGTGGCGCGCAGTTCTTACGGACCAGAATGCGTTCACCGTCGTTTCCGACCAACCTGACCCCTCCCTGGAACAGGTTTGGGAAGGCAAAGCCGCCTTCACCATTCAGGGGCCGCCTTCTCGTCGCGCGAATTGTAAATTTTCTTTTTCTTATCCCGATTCCGGGAAAACAGTAGTCGTTGGCAAGCAACTTCCTCCCCTGGCCTTGCCGGTTGATGGCGCCACCTGGCACCACTATTTCGACACGTATGTTCGGTGTGAGAAATGCTTCCAAGAGGCCTACGACTTAGCCAACAGTTGTGAATTGCGGTTTAGTGCGGAGGAGCTAGGACAATACGATTTCACATGTGCGCGCGAATTCTCCCCGCTGCGGTGGATTGTGAGGTGGGAAAACCGCGGTTGCGTGTTGCGCCTGAGGGACGACACCGGAAACAAAAACGCACTACAACTCTCTCGATACGAATTTGCCAGGCCTGACTTATCAGTTCCTCTGGACGCTACAACGCAAGACCAACTCGTCCGAGTTCCCGAAGCGGGAGGGCTGTATTGCGCACGGTCCAGTGACGCTTGCCACAGCATCGTCGTGCCTCCTGTAGTAATACACTCCCTTTCCGATCTTGGCGTGAAACCGGTTCTCCTCGAGCGGCCGCGAACCGCGCAAAGCATAGCCGAGATCGTTTCGCTGTATGAAATCTGGTCGCACGCTCGAACTTCCGGCGACCCTCTTTCTTCTCTCCGTCGAAGCGATGTCCTTGAGGCACTGATGAAAGCTATCGTGGAGCGCACCTGTGGGGGCGAGTGGCTGGCCACCGAACTCAAAGGGAGCAAGAACCACGGCGCGTTCGCTGAACTGAAGTCTGCCATTTCGCGGAAATCATTCCGCGCAGGATTTGGAGCCGCCCTCTGGCTCAAACACGCTGAACTTGCTCAGCAATCATTGGGGCGGCGAGTGGCGATATTCTCACAGCTAGCCAAAAGTCACCTGGAATTGCCTAGCTTTGCGAGCCTCACGTCCCAGTCCAAGGACCTCTACGAGTGGACCGCCGAGTTCACGTTACGCCTATTCACACGGCCCGAGACACTCATTCAATGGGCCCCGAGCCAACTCGCCGGCGGCCTCGGGTATGTGCTGGAATGCCCCACTTTGGCACGAGGGGGCCGATTCCTAGCCTTGGCAATCGCTTTCACCGCTCCGACCGCGAAGGCGCGGCTTACAAATCTTCCTAATTGGGATTGGCCATGAAGCGAATCAGCGGGGCAGAACTTCAGGAACACAGCGTCGCGGAACTCGGGCTTGATGCCACCAGCCTCGACCTCACAACGCCCGAAGGCATTGCAGCCGCACTCCGGCGTGCGGCCGGATTCCTCTGCCCGTGTTCTGAGAAGGAGTTGGTCTCCGCAGTTGTCCAGTGCCTTCAAGATCTTGTAATCGACCCCGAGGTACTCCGCGACCAAGTCAGCGAAGCACTCGAAGCTCTCCTCGCTTACGGCGACCTCGTGGAGTCGCGCGTCAGCACGCCTGACGGACTTTCGGATAAAGGCGTTCTCCTTTACCTCACGCCGCCGACTCTTGTGTCCCGGAAGGATGGAAGCGTTTTCTTGCTGGGAATTGCCCCTGACCACGCCTCTCCTCTTCCCAACGAGTACGCGGCGAGAATCGATTATGACGGCCACGTCCGGCGCATCGCTCCTTTACCAGAAGAGCCGCTTGCCTCAAGCCTCACTCAGTTCGGCTTGCTGCAACTGTCGATGGAACAATGGTTGCGCACGCCGCCGCCGATGCCACCACGGCACTGCATACTTCGCTACGACGAACTCCTTGCTCAGGCTCCTCCTGCCGGATCGATTCCAGGGCTCCGCATCCTCGATCCTTCAAAGCCGGTCCACTATTATCGCGGCCGTTGGGTTGAGCCAGGAAAGCAAAATGGCCGCTTCTTGGCTCGGCGCCCACAAGCTTACGGTGCCGAACTCTGGTCTTACGTTGAGTTGGAAAACGGACATCCGAGCCGGCTTCTCGACCTTCCCCAGTTCGAGAAGAGAGGTAGGGCGTGTGACGAAGCCTGGAGGTTGCAGGCTGCAATTGACGCGAACCGATCGACTCCTCAGCAATATCGGATCCGCCAGGGCCCAAATCCCGATGCATTTCTATTGGACCTCTTCTCGCCCGTCCCCCTATGGATGCAACGCAGATGGAACGTTACCGGGCATCCGGCTCCACCAAGCGGAAGTTTACTGTCCTACGTGCTCCCCAAGACGGCGCTCCAAGAGGAACGCACATTCATGAAAGATATGCTGTGGCTCGTTGATTCAAGAGAGGCTGGGCAGAATGGCGTTTGAAACCATCGGTCAGACAATCGAGCAACTTCACAAATCTCTTCGCGACTACATCGAGGCGGCCTATCACGTCAGCAACCCGATTCTCGTCGCGCAACGCCGCGAACTCCTGGACCAGATAGGTATCATCCACCAGCGTCCGTATCTCGAGAGTACGCGCCGTTACCAAACGCACGAGAAGTTTCGTGATATCGCCGGCCTCGATCCTGCCGTTCTTGAGATTTTTGCGACAGTATCCTCCGCGTCCCAGGGCCTTCCTCTCATCATTCACGACCCGCCGTTTGCCCACCAAGCGGAAGCAATACGGCTAGCATTGGTCGAAGGGAAGAGCCTCACCGTCACCACAGGAACGGGCTCAGGAAAAACGGAGAGCTTCCTTTTGCCTATCCTCGGCAAGCTTGCGATCGAAGCCAAGAAGCGGCCTAAGCAATTCAAAGCAGCATCTGCACTTCGCGCCATGATCTTGTATCCGATGAATGCCTTGGTCAACGATCAATTGGGGCGTTTGCGGCTGCTTTTTGGTGATCCCCGTTTGACACGCAAGTTCATGGACTGGACAGGCAGACCACCGAGATTTGCCCGGTACACCAGCAGAACTCTCTACCCTGGGGTTCGCACCGCCAAAAAAGATCAAGACCGCTTGGCCCCACTTTCGAGCTACTACGTTCACTACCTCACCAGGGCCCGCAATGCCGCCGATCCACAGCATCAAACCGCTCAAAAACTCGTAAATGCCCTTAAAGAGCGCGGCAAGTGGCCGGCGAAGCCGGACTTGGCCCAATGGTACGGTAAGCCAAGCTCACGTTGGCAAGATTCAAAAACGGGCGCTTTTCTGCGTTGTGTGACATTGCCTGAAGACCCAGAACTTCTGACGCGACATGAGGTCCACGAAGCGCCGCCCGATGTTTTGGTTACCAACTATTCGATGCTCGAGTATATGCTCATGCGACCCCTCGAGCGCCCCATCTTCGATCGAACCCGCCAATGGCTGGACGAAAATCCGAGAGAGACGTTTCTGCTTGTCCTCGACGAAGCGCACCTTTATAACGGCGCCGCCGGCGCGGAAGTCGCACTGCTCATACGCCGGCTGAGAGAGAGACTCGGAATCCCGGCACAACGGCTGCAGGTGATTTGCACCAGCGCCAGTTTCCAAGACCCCAACTACGCTTCTGACTTTGGCGCTCAACTCACCGGGAAAGACCCTGGGGATTTTAAGACCGTGATTGGAAAACTGTTTCTTCGCGAGCCGGCAGGTCCAGGCAGCGCAGCGGACGCGACGATCCTGGCAGACATCGATTTGACGCAATTCTATGAAGGGTCACCCGCTGAACGCCTCGAAAGGGTCCGCCCGTTTCTGAAGTATCGTCACACGGTCGCAGACAAAAAGCTCGAAGAGGCGTTATTTGATGCCCTTAGTGGATTTCCGCCCATGAATCTGCTTGTGAATCTGACGATGAACGAGGCTCGGCCAATCGATGAACTCGGTTCAGATATCTTTCCGGTCGTAGAGCGGAGAGTGGCGGCGAAAGCCGTCACCGTATTAACTGCGTTCGGGAGCCTCGCTCGAAAGACTGCCGGCGAACCCGGACTTCTCCCCTGTCGAGTGCATGCCTTCTATCGCGGCCTACCGGGACTATGGGCTTGCATGGATTCCAATTGTTCCCAGTTGCCGCCAACGCAGAGGGGTGGACCGACTGGGAAACTGTATGGTCAGCCCCGCGAACTCTGTTCTTGCGGTGCTCGGGTATTGGAACTCTATACCTGTCGAAACTGTGGAACAGCTTACGCTCGAGCCTATACCGATGACCTCACGGAGCCGAGTTATCTCTGGAGTGAAGCGGGCTCTGAGTTCCGCTCGTTTAAGGGCGACATCGCTGAGTTGGAGCCTCTCGACCTGTTATTGGAGAACCCCGTCAGCTCGGATGTGGAACCGGCCGACTACGACTTGGCGACCGGAAGATTAAATCCACGGAACGCTGGAACGCGCTTGCGGCGTGTTTTCTTGCGGAAAGATCGCGCGAAAGTGGTCGCAACGGACGACGAGGGAGAGCCAGCCACTGACGTGCGCCCCGGAGAATTCCGTCCGTGTGGAGTTTGCGGACAAACAGCACAATACGGCAGAACCTACGTACAGGATCATCAGACAAAAGGTGACCAGCCCTTTCAAGCCCTCATTGCCAAACAGATCCAAGTACAACCTCCCGGGCCAACTCCTCCCACCCGACTCGCACCTCTCCAGGGACGCAAGGTTTTAATTTTCTCGGATTCTCGTCAAACCGCAGCCCGCCTGGCCCCAAATCTGCAAAAGTATTCCACCCTAGACGCTCTGCGCCCCCTCATCCTTGTCGGATTTCGTCGCCTTCAGCAAGCGCCAACGTTACGAGACGCCTTGTCCCTCGAAGATCTGTATTTCGCCGTACTCCTTTCCTCAAAGCTTCTGAATGTTCGGCTACGACCGGAGCTAAAGAGTGGCGAGCACTTCAATGAAGAAGCCGTCATCGAGCAGGCAATGCGAAACGGAGTCCTCGCCGATCAAACGCAATTGCTGATTCTTTGGGGGAATCTCCGCTCTGCCTCCATGCCAGAATCCCTGCTCTCGGCAGTCATGGATGCATTCCAGGATCGTTATTACGGGCTCGAAACGCTTGCGCTCGCATCGATCATCGAAAGAGCGTCACATACACAGAATATCGCATCATTTCCTGACATCCCCGGCGTTGCCGCGTCTCCTGAGGCAAAGCTCGGCATCGCAAGAGCATGGATTCATGGTTGGCAACGCTTAGGGTTCTGGCTCGGGAAGATGCCTGCAGGTTGGTGGAAATACCAAATCCGTCCACATTCAACGGGGAATTTCACATTGCTCAGTAACTTCCTGAAAGACAAGGCCGCCAAATCTGTCTTTCAGAAAGAGTGGCTGCCGCAACTGTTGACATGGTTTGCCGAACCTGTGCCCGGCAATCAGTTCCGGTTGAAGGGCGGTGAACTGTCGCTCCTCATCGGTGGCGAATGGTCGTACTGCAAGATCTGCCGCACAACTCAACGTCCAATTCCTGGGGTACCCGTCTGTATCAACTGTGGAAAGGGCAATGCCGATCCTATCGACCCAGACAACGACTCTGTGTTTGCGGCTCGGAAAGGGTATTACCGTACCAGTTCCGTCGAGGCCTTAAGGACTCCGCCGAATTCGCCGATGTCCTTAATCGCGGCAGAGCACACCGCCCAGTTGAACACCGCCCAAGCCAAGGAAGCCTTCTCCAAAGCTGAGGAGCACGAACTCCTGTTTCAAGACGTTGACCTTGGTCCCGATGAATCCAAAAGAGAACGGCCGGCCATCGATGTGCTGTCCTGCACGACGACAATGGAGGTCGGAATCGACATTGGGACCTTGTCTGGCGTCTCGCTACGCAACATGCCGCCGGCGAGAGCGAATTATCAGCAACGTGCCGGGCGTGCAGGCCGCCGCGGTACCGCTGTCGCGACGGTTACTGCTTTCGGAAGCGCCGATAGCCACGATGAGCACTATTTCACGCACCCGGACCAAATGATTCGCGGCGATGTCGAAGACCCTAAATTGACTCTAGATAATTACGAAATAACCCGCCGGCACGTAACGGCCTTTCTCCTCCAGCAATACCATTCGGAACGCCTGCCCGACATCCAGCCTGAGGATCAGCCACAACTCTTCGCTGTTCTCGGCAAAGTTGCGAGCTTCAAGAATCCCTCATCCATTCTGAATCGAAACGATCTCTTGACCTGGCTAAACGACAACCTTCCTCGTTTGAGAGCAGCCGTAGCCGACTGGCTTCCAAGTGAACTCCGAGATGAAGACCGCCAACGAATGCTCGAGCATTTGGTGAATGAAACCATGGTACCGATCGACACGGCGATCGACTTTGCCGAAAATACCCCGCCACCCTCATCGCCGAAGCCTGCAGCAAATGGACCAAGCGAAAACGACGAATCTGACGCCGAAGTGCAGCCGGAGGAGGGAGAAGAGCAGCCGGGTGGCGACCCCGCAGCCGAGAACCTTCTGGATCGCCTGCTCTATCACGGAGTCTTGCCTCGATATGCGTTCCCGACTGACGTGGCAACCTTCTATGTCTTCGATATAGATCGCTCGACCGGATATCGTCCGGCATTTCACTTCACGCCATCGCAAGGCCTCTCCGTCGCCCTTAGTCAATACGCCCCCGGAAAGGAAGTATGGATTGCAGGGAAGCGCTTCACGTCTGGTGCCATCTACTCTCCCATCTCGGACGACCGCTTCAACGCGTGGAATGCGAAGAAGCTCTACTACGAATGCAACATCTGTCATTACGCCCGGACAATTCCTCTAGAACAGGGGGTCCGCGGTGAGTTTCTCGATTGTGACGCTTGCGGTGGGGCTGGCACCTTTGGCCCCGCAAGATACTGGATGCGTCCTCCAGGATTCGCTCATCCTGTGGATTTGAATGAACAGACTTCTATGGATGACCAGCCGCCAAAGAGTCATGCAACCAGAGCGAAACTTGTCGCCCCAAGCCCTGTCAACGAAGACAAATGGGTTCACGTCAACGAACGGCTGAGAGTCTCTCACCTCAAGGACCGATTGCTCGTCACGAACCGCGGGCCCAAGCAGGACGGCTACAACTACTGCACAAAATGTGGGCGCGTCGAACCGTCGGTCGTCAGCGTGAGCACGGTGTTCGCACCACACCGTAACCCCTTCCCGAGCGAGCGGCAGCCCAATTGTCAAGGCGCTGGTGGCACAAGGAACTTGGTGTTTGGCACGGACTTCATCACAGACGTGCTCTTGATTCTGCTCACCGTCGAAAACCCACTGCGGTTGAAACCGGGGCTACTCGCAACGGATATCGCATTGAGAACGCTTAGCGAAGCGTTTGCAAAGGCCGCCTGTTCCATCATGGGGCTGGACCCTGAAGAAATTCAGGCGGAATACAGGCCCGCCCTCAGCGAGTTTGGGCACACGGGCAGGCAGTCGGAGATCTATCTGTACGATACCCTTCCAGGTGGTGCCGGTTTCGTCGCACGTGCAGGATTCCTGGGCCTATCCCTTTTTGAGAATGCGCTGGAGATTTTGCAAGATTGCGACTGTGATCGCTCTTGTTACCGCTGCCTCCGCAGCTACAAAAACAAATTTGAACACGACCTGCTCGACAGGCATCTGGGGGCCAGCCTGTTGCAGCATATTCTGACCGGCGCTCCCGCCACTCTAGAAAAATCGCGAACCGATAAGTCGACCGAACTATTGTACGAGGACCTCCTGCGACAGTGTCCGGAGTCCATGACAGTCGAGAGAAACGCCACGCTAACGGTGTCTGGTTTGGGCAACGTAACCGTACCGATCGCGGTGAAGCAGGCGGATGGTGGTGTTCGCATCGTTGGCATCCACGGACCCCTAACACAAGACGTTCCCGTCGACCCAGTTCTAGATTCCTTGAAGGAATACTCGGCAATTCCGGTCAGGCTAGTGGATGAGATCGAGGTGCGCCGGAATCTTCCTAGAGCAGTAAGCGATCTTCTTAGGGAATTCGCGTAGGACTCGCCATGTGGCAGGGAAAATCTATGTCCGTCCTCTGGGCCGATCAACCTTCGAAGTGGCCTGGTCCGCCAGAGTGGATGAGTTTTTATCGTCTTCGAGACATCGAGTCCTGCCCGAGGCGCGCCGCTTTGCGCTCCGCTTCGTATCCAGAAGTCTGGAATCGCCCAGGCTATCCGTCTGTGTTGCGCTTGGCTGCGTGCGTCGGCCAGGTGGTCCATTCCTCCGTTCGGACACTCAGCGCTCAATTTGCTCAAGGCGGCTGCCAATCGGCCTCGGATGCAAACGCTGTAGCGGTTCTCACGAAACTCGGCGGCCTCAGTCAGATCGTCCGACAAGCAATCGAGACGGTATTCGACGAGCAGTCTGACAATCCTCGGGGTATCGCTGGGAGGCCAGCCCTCCGTGATGCCGTTCAGGCGCACTTGCCTCAGATTCGCGAACAAGTGCAAGTCACCTTGAGTCGATTACATTTCGGCGCCATATCCATGGGCAGCGAACGCATCGAGCAAGCCAAGGCTCACCCTGCTTCATTGAATCGCTCTTATAACGAGGTTCCACTTCGCGCTCCGCAGTTAGGCTGGGTTGGTGTTGCGGACTATGTAGGAGTGTCAGGCAATTGTTGCGAAATCATTGATTTCAAAACTGGGGACCCGGATGACGAGCACAAACTTCAACTCCTGATCTATGCGCTTTTGTGGGCGCGAGACCCGAAAATCAATCCGGAAGGACGCCTTGCCAACAAACTCACCATTTCCTACCGGACAGAATCTGTGGAAGTTCCCGCTCCATCGAAAACGGAACTATCGGAACTAGAGCGCAAGATAGCCGGCCGGACCAAGGATGCTCGTCAGGCGATTAGCAAGTCTCCGACCGATGCTATTCCAAGCATTGAGAACTGCAGCTACTGCGATGTCCGCCATCTCTGCGCATCCTATTGGAATCCGCAAACGATGCAAAAACTATCCACGCAAAATGCGTCACCTACAACCTATACGGATCTTGAGGCAACCATTGTCCGTCGTCAGGCTGAGAAATGTTGGAAGGGCGTGGTGCTCAGTTCCCTGACGCTGCCACCTGAAAAACCTATCCTTTTGCGGACCTCGGTGTTCGACAATTCCATAGATGACGCCCTGTCAGTAAGCCCTGACGCTAAAATCCGAGTTATCGGCGCACGTATCTCTAGCGACCCTGCGGATAGTTCTCCGGCTGTGTTGACCATGTCGGAAAAGAGCGAAGCTTTTTTGCTTCGCTAATTTCGTGCGCTCGGGAACATCCGAAACTAGTGTGAATCGAGCACAGCGGTTCCGAGACTTCCCAACTCATGTGAAGATGTGGATTGCGTGTCGATGGTTCGACTTGGACGGTCCATTTTCCTTTTCTCTCGGATACACGCAGCCGCGGATTTTCGTTCACGGCAAAGACATTGAGCCACAGGAGGAGAGTTCAGTTCTTACTGTCGACTGATGGTGCCACACCGCTGGCAGATGAACGAGTGGTCCCAGTCCGCGTATCGTTGAGCGTACCTAGCATGGTTGTGCCGCCAGACAAGGAAAAGCGAAAGACCGAAGATTGCAACTGAGAGCGCGACAAACAGCGCCAACGGGGTGGACGACACCGTTGAGGAATTGGTCGTCACGGTGTTGACGTAAAACACCAGCCAGCCGAGACAGAGGAACGCGAGCAGCGTCCAAGAGCTAACCTTCAGATAGGACCACTTTGCTGGAGGGCTTAGTCGCTTCGATAGGGTAGATTGCTGGGATGCCTGTGTCGTCGCACGTCCTACCACGAGATCCGGCCCGTTACCACCGACTAAAGCAGCACTCAGGCGAGTACGTGCGCTAGCGCGGTAATGCGCTTCCTGGTATGCCAACGAGACTTTCTTGAGATCGGTACTGTTGCACTTCGGGCAGCGCAAGTCCATCTGATCACCTCTTGCAGCCCCACTTCTGTGTGGCTATACATCCTTCCTGATAACCCCGAAGTATTCCATCTTGGAAGTCACCCCAGAGCTATCGGCATTAAACCCCGTTCCTCAGGATTAGTTGCTCGCTCGTGCTCGACCATTCTTTGCCCAGGCCATCTTCTCGGCCAATCCACCGCAAATGTCGGAAGAAATCGTGGACGAGAGGCTACACCCATGACAAACCACAGCCCCGTCCTCACGAACGTGCTGCAGGGATAAATGGCTGCCTCGTGGGTGAGATACGGCCATGTAAAACACTCGCGACCGAAACAGCTTTTGCCCAAGCGTTTTGCCCGTTGTCTAGCTGCAGGTTGCAGTAAGATTGCGGTGGCCTTAGGTTCTCTCCAAGCAAGTGCGAGATCTGAGACAAACTAACGGGTTGGCTGTAAGGAAATATTTCGTCTAGCTCGATCGCACTCACCTCTTTAGCTGAGCCGACATACGTCTTAAAGTCTTTCGACGAGCATCCGATACTCGCGCCGAATCGAGCCCAAATCTCCGCAGGACAGCCGGAAGTGATCGACCGCACAGTAGCCTCGCCGACCAGTGCCTGCTGAGGGTTAGAAGCGTACAGAATGGCTTTGCAACCTACCCACTTCCCAGAAAACCTCTTCCGTATTTCGACCAATTTCGATCCCGCAAGGATGCGCTCCGCATATTGCGGTTTCATGCTTACCAAGAGGTCCCCGTAAAGTGAATATCCGTTAACGTTGAACTTCCTGACCAATGTTGGCAATCGGTCCAAGGCGGCGAGACGAGCCACAGCATGAGGTGCTGAACACACCAATTCTGTATCGCCATTGCGGTATTGTCGGGTCGACTTCGCGGCGCGTTTGAACCCGAACGATTCGAAGAACTTCATTTTCGATTGCCACAGGCTCTCCGGCAACGTGAAGTGAATCTCCTTGGCCAGGTGTTGTGTTTCTAGTGTCATTTGGGTAAAAAAAAGCTGCCCGAGATCCATATCTTGAAAATCGTTTTCAACCCGTAAGTGGCAGAATTTTGCATTCTGGCCGAGTTTCAAGACGGCAGCGGCGATGGCCTTATCCCCTTCATAGGCCACCCAAGCAGTTCGCTCGGATGACCTTAGACCTGGTACAACCTTTTCGCTGATCCAGCGCCTGATATTGGGGTACATGTCCTCATTGGAGCTAATCATGTTCGTGAGTGTTTTGAGCTCGTCCGAGCAGACGCGGGCGTCGGTTTCCCCCAATCTCACTATCCGGAAATTCGCTGAGAGCGGAAACAGCGAGCCGGATGTCTGGCTAGTTTTTTGCTTCAACGGTTCCATCGCCATTCCTCTTCAATTTACGTGGCCAGCTTTTGAAAAACTTTGAAAGCTGCAGAGTTTGATCATCATACCTCTTCTTCTTCCGTTTCGTCTTTCTTTTCCCGTTTCCTTTCTTTTCCTCTTTTGGTTCTGGCGAATCCTTTGACATTCTGTAGAAGATCAGATTCGCCATCCTTTCTCCGTCGGCAAGGCTAACGTTAACCTGATGTCCGCGGACCTCGAAGATTAGCGGAGTTCCTTCCTTTTTATCGCTCCGCTTGGTGCCAAAACGCGGGTGGACGAAACCTGCATAATGGATTCTCATCTCACCGATTGTCTCATCGATCGCACGGCAGTATATCGCGATGCCTTCGGGCAGAGAGATTTTTTCTTTGGATCTCAATATGTAAAAGTTGTTGGCTTGGATTTCGAGTCTACGCGCATCATCTGACTCGACGAACGTCCAATAATCACACGGATCTGGCTCAGGACGGGCTTCCCAAAGAGCCACTGGAAGTGTTTTGCTCTTGGGCCGCCTCGCGCAGAAAGCTGCCACATTAAGCCCGCCGATACTCTCATTGGTCAAATCCACCCTTAACGCCCCGTCAGGATCCTGTGCTCCAGGAAATACGGTCTCCAATAGCTCCTTGCCATTAATTCGCACGTCTTCCGGGCTTCCATAGAAGAACCTGAGCTGTGAAAGTGATTTCCCTTCCTTTACTCTCACTGGAAAAGTCATCGGAGTTATCTCTAAGTACATCTCACCTGAACCTCTACCTAGACCGACCGGGTCAAAGGACTCGTAAGTGTCC
>Ga0326728_10011342_pt1 | contig 20408 bp, 14 predicted proteins | sample MB3enrmetagenome_FD_207602 | JGI IMG/M metagenome (GOLD analysis project Ga0326728, IMG submission 207602) | Lab enriched peat soil microbial communities from McLean, Ithaca, NY, United States - MB31MN | ecosystem: Environmental > Terrestrial > Soil > Wetlands > Peat | place: USA: New York... | reverse complement strand
CGATCATGATGACTTTTGTGTCGCAATCAATCGGCTCCGGCTTGAGGGCAGAAGTGGAAAAGAAGTATAGGGGGTCGTAAGTCTGAATCTCGATGACCTGGTTTTTCAATGTCCTTTTCAAAGTGGGCCAAACCCACGCCTCCATGAGGGCATCCAGGGCATTAAAGATCAAATAACCTCCGTTGGCCCTTAAAAAGGACCCCGCCTTGATATGGAGGAAGTCGGTCTTCCAGATTCCTGTTCGCTCAACCACCCGCTCGATGGTGCCAAAAAGATTTCGGTAGTTGGGCGTCGTCTCGACGATGATGGGGGCTCCTTTTGTCTCTGAATTGTCCACCAATACATTCACCTGGTATTCACTGAATGAGTCAACCATTTGAGGCATAACCAACCCGGGAATAGGCGGAGGGGTTTCTTCCTTTTCTCTGAAGCGGCCGAGATTGGTTAAAATATCCTCCTGCACTTCATCCAGATATTGGTGAACCTTTTCGTAGTTAAACTTCTCCTTAATATCGGAAACGGAGTCTTTGATCGCTGGAGAGATCACCTCATTGTCCAAGGAGGTCAGTATTTCCTTGATCTCCTTCTCCGCTTTTCGTGTCTCCTTGAAGATATCCTCTAATTCATTGATCAGTTGAGTTTGCTTTTCTTTAAGCTTTTCGAGCTCCTCTTTAGAGAACTTACCCTCCTCCACCATGGACTCCACCTGTTCAATGTTGACTGGGTTCCCTTCGATTAAGGGGAAGATGCCGGGACGGGAGTAAGGGCCCATTTGGATCTGAACCAAGGCAAAACCCTCTTTGTTGACCTTCTTTTCGAACTCTCGGAACATCTCGGCCTGCTTGTTCCGAAATTTTTCAACCACCTCTTTCTTCTTGTTGAGATACGTCTCATTTTCAAACATCAAGGGAATTTTCTTCTTCAGGGTTTCGATCAGGGTCTCCATCTCTTTTTTGAAAGCATTTCCTTGCCCGGCAGAGAGACTAATCATGTGGGGCATATCAGAGTTCTTGAAGTTATTGACATAGCAGAGGTCATTGGGAATCTTTCCTTTTGTGTTCGTTCCGTCCATTTCTTCCAATAGACATTTGATGGTGGTAAAACGGCCCGTTCCTGTCAAACCCGTTACAAAAATATTGTACCCAATGCTATGGATGTTCAATCCCAGCCGGATTGCCTCTTGGGCCCTCTCCTGACCGATGATCTCGTCGCAGGCTTGGATCGCTTGAGTGGTCTCGAAAGGCAGTGCCTCCGGATCACAGCGCCACCTTAATTTCTCAACGGGAACTTCTTCGTAGAATTTGTCGACCATAGCTTCCCCCTTTTTCCTTGACCATGCAATTTATTTCACTTTCAATTTTCTCTCAGAAGCTGAGAAATGTCAACCTTTCGATTTTAGGGATTTTAGGGCTAGGTTTGAGTGTTGGTGAAGGACTCAAAGTTGACCCTGAGCAGTGCCTTCTTACCTATGTTGAAGGACGGGTCCTAAAGACCGTCAAACGGCTCAACGAGGTTTTTGAGAAAACGAGAATTAAGAGTGAAGAGTTGTGAGTTATGAATTAAAAACAAAATGGCAAAAATTCAAAAACTGAATTTTCCATTTTGGACTTCTTAAATGCCTTCTTTGGCAAGCTCCTGGATCAGCCCTCTGCTCTTCTCGGACACTCTTTTGGGAACCTTGACGATCACCTTGACGTATTCGTCCCCCTTACCTTCCCGTTGAAAATGCGGCATACCGAGGCCCTTCAGCCGCATCTTGGTATGGTTCTGGGTTCCGGGAGGGACCTTGACCTTTTTTATCCCCTCAAGGGTAGGAACTTCAATGGTCGTCCCGAGGACCGCATCTGAAAAATTAATCTCCTTCTCCACAATGAGGTCGTCTCCTTCCCGGCTAAAGACCGGATGTTCTCTAATAGAAACCTGAAGATAGAGATCGCCCGGCGGGGCGCCGTTTCTCCCTTCCATCCCCTTTTTGGAAAGTCTGAGTTTCTTTCCCGAGGGGATCCCTTTTGGAATTTTCACAGAAATTTCCTCAATCTTTCCATTCTTTTGAAACGAGATCCTCTTCTCTCCGCCAGAGGCAGCTTCTTCCAAAGAAATGGCCATCTCGTAGACGATGTCTTCTCCCCTCTGGGGCATCCGGCCCATATCCTCGTAGCCCCCTTGCCTGCCATAAAAGTCTCCAAAATCAAAGCCGCTTCGACCACCGGATCGGAACTCCCTTCTTCCCCTTCCCCCGAAGAGGCTGGATAAGATCTCGTCAAAATCAAATCCCCGGAAGATGTCCTCCTGAGTAAATCGTTCGTGAAACCCTTCGGCACCAAAGGTATCGTATTGTTTTCGCTTCTCCTTGTCGCTCAGGACGGCATAGGCCTCGTTGATCTCTTTAAAACGTTCCTCGGCCTCCTTTTTATTGGGATTTCGGTCGGGATGATATTTCATCGCCAATTTTCGGTAAGCCCGCTTGATCTCCTCGTCACTGGCGGTCTTACCCACACCCAGAACAGCATAATAATCCTTGGTTGCCATTATTCCTTATCCTCAAGCCTCTGGTCCGACTGTCGCCTGTAAACCTCACGGATCATCCGGTTAAGATATCCCTCCGGGTCATCGACCGTCTCCCTCGTCACGATGAACTCTCTTTGACCCGTCTTATCGCGGATCAGCTCGAAACCGTATTCATAATCTTTTGAAAGCCGCGAGAAGAGCGCCGCCCCCTTTCCCTCTTCATTCAGGATAATCTCTGTGATCCGATGGATGGCGTCTTCGCTGAACTCAAGATCAATCCCAGTCCGTCGTTGAAAATCCCTCTCAAACTCTTCCACCTGCCGTTGAACCTCTAGCACCTCTTCCGAAGCGGTGTTGACATCGTATCCTTTTTCGATCATCCGATTGACAATCAGGTCGATCCGGCCCTCCCGGAAAACAATCCCATAACGCTTCTTAAACTCCGCCTCTCTCCGAAGGACGGACTCTTTCAGGGCCATCTTCTCGCGGGAAAGGAGATCCTCAAATTTTTCCAACATCTCCGGGTCGGAGGGATCCCGGAGCAATCGTTCCAACTCTCGGTTCGGATCTTCCACCAGCGCCCGGGTGACGACAAATTTTCGGATATCCGTGGACGGCAGTCGCTTTTCGAATTTGATGAGAACCTTCTCCACCGCACTGACCAGTCCTCTCGCACCGGTTTTTTCCTCATAGGCCTTCACGGCCAGCCCGTAAAGGGCTTCCTCTTCAAACTGAATGTCAATCCCGTAGGCCTTGAAATCTTTCTTCTTTCCAAGGATGATGGGATTATTGGGATTTTTCAGAATCGCATGGAGGTCATCCACCTCAAGTTTTTCGAAAACGGTGGTCACCGGCAGTCTCCCGATGAACTCCGACTCGAATCCGTAAGCGATCAGATCCTCTGCCTTCACCTGCTTGAGATGTTCTGCCTGTTCATCCTTCGAGCGGATCTCGGCCCCGAACCCAATACCCTCTCGGTTCAACCGTTTCTTGACGAGTTCCTCCAACCCGTTGAAAGCCCCACTCATGATAAAGAGGATGTTCTTGGTATTAACGGTCCGTTTCTCCCTCTTGCCGGTCTTCCGATAATGCTCGATCGCCTCCAGCTGGGAGATCGGGTCATGGGGGACTTTAAGGTCCACCTCTGTCTCCTCCATCGGTTTAAGAAGAGCCCTTTGAACCCCCGTCCTCGATACATCCGGCCCGATGAGGTTATTCGACGAGGCGATTTTGTCGATCTCGTCCACGTAGATGATTCCGTACTGAGCCGTTTCAATATCTCCGTTGGCTTCATAAACGAGATCTCTGACGAGATCCTCCACATCCCCGCCGACATAACCGGTTTCACTGAACTTTGTCGCATCCCCTTTCACAAAGGGAACTCCAATCTTCTTGGCAATCAGCTTGATCAGATAGGTCTTTCCCACACCGGTGGGACCAATCATCAGGATGTTGTTCTTGATTTGGCCCACGCCTTCGTATCGGTTACGGCCCTTGGTCATTTCTGTGAACTTGATCCGATTGAAGTGCGTGCAGATCTTGGTAGCAAGGATCTCTTTGGCCTCGTTCTGCCGGATGACGTAGTCATCCAGAAAGGCCTCCAGCTCCTCCGGCTTCAGGTCAAAATGAATCTTGTTCTTTCCTTCACCCAGTTCCTTCTCCTCCTTTGAAACCTCCTCCACCTGAGGTTTAGGGAAGAGCATGGGTACAACCAACCGGATCCGGTCACCGTACTTTTTGCCTAAGTACTCGTTTAACTCCTTTTCCAGCTCTTTCTGGTCCGGAACCTTCGAATCAGAATCCTTCATCGACACCAAACTCCTATTTTCTCCGTAATTCTTTGTTTAATATAACCATTCTCACAGTATTTTTCAACTCTTCGATTTAGTGGGACTCTACGTCTTCAAGAACGGAAGTGAGGGATGAAAGAAGGTTAAATGAACTTGACGGATTTGAGTCTGTCTCCCTCCCAGCAAAAGCGGCGCCTTTTCCTTCTCCGGCAGGCTTTCCCTTCCTGAAGGATGGCGCCGACCAATAAGGGAAGAGCGACAGTTGCGTCCATATAGAGGGCGGCATAGTTTGACCCTTTCTCAATCTTCCCCCAGGATTTCGCCTCTTCAAAGGTACAGCCGGAAAGACCTCCCCATTTGGGATCATCGGTGGTGACCTGGAAGGCATACCGATGGCCGCTCTCTTTTTGGAATAGGAGTTCACTGACGGGTCCCAGCTGTTGAATATAATTCTTGGGGACTCCTCCTCCGATGTAGATCGCTCCGGTGGTGGAGGCCATTTTCTTCAATTGAGCGATCTCGAAACTGTCACGAATTTGGTCGATGAGGAGCCCTTCCGAGGGAACTTTCTTTTTAAGGTGGAGAAATGTCAGACCGATTCCGATGGAACTATCGCTCAGGGCAGGGATAAAGACGGGAACTCCATGGCACGAGGCCGTCTTGAGAATGGATTCGTCATCCGTGATGGTGCTCCCCAAAACCTCCAAATATCGCCTGGAGGAAACGACCGTCTCCTTCAATTTCTCTGGAACCTTTGAGAGAAGATGAATCACCCGATTGATTTCGTGGTCATCCATCAAGGCATCATAGACTCGCACGATACGATGTTTCCGCAGGGCATCGTCATCGCCTTCCTCGGACCCGACATAGTGGCGATATCCAAAGCTCTCAAAAAGATCGTGAAACATGTTCGCTCCGGTGGAGACGATCACATCGATCAATCTCCTCTCGATCATCTCGCGGATCACCCTGCGCATCCCCCCGGGGATCATCGCCCCGGACAACCCCAAAAAGATAATGCAGGCAGGATCATCGAGCATCGTTCGAAAAACTTCAAAACATTTAAAGACGTTTCGGCTTTGAAAAGAGGTGTGTTGGAAAGCGTTGACCAGATCGAGAAGGCTTTTCGTTCCTTTGGGATCTAGATGCTGGACAGGTTGTTGAAGAAATTTGGATCTCCTTTTTTTCATCTTTCTCGCCATGCGCATGAATTTCTGCGGAACGTATCAAATAAAAACAGAGAAGTCAAGCAAAATGATACAAAATGATCCGTCTTTTGCCCTCCATTTTGTCCCAATTTGCTTGACATTTGGGATGAAATACGATAATTAATTTTACTTGAGAAAAGATGAGGATATTATTTAGAAAGGTTGGCCTCTTCCATGGAGAAAAAGCCGATCCGAATTGCTGTCGTGGGTGTTGGAAACTGTGCCAGCTCCCTCATCCAGGGGATTGAATTTTACCGGGCAAACAGCCGGAAGAATCCCAGATTTGAACCTTTGGGCCTGATGCATGTCGATATCGGAGGCTACAAGCCTTGGGATATTGAAGTCGGGGCGGCGTTCGATATCGACCGAAGAAAGGTGGGAAGGCCCCTCAAAGAGGCCCTTTTCGCCAGACCCAATTGCACCAAAGTGATTTATCCGAACCTCAACGATTCTGCCGTGACGGTATCCATGGGAGAAGTCTTGGATGGGGTTTCAGGGCATATGAAGGATTACCCTGAGGATCGCGTCTTCCTTGTGGCCGATGAAAAACCCTGCAACGTGGAGAAGGTCCTCAAAGATTCCGGCGTGGAGATCCTCCTCAACTATCTCCCCGTAGGCTCGGACCAAGCCACTCGGTTCTATGCAGAGGCTTGCTTACGTGCAGGGGTCAGTTTAATCAACTGCATGCCCAGTTTCATTGCCTCCGACCCTCGATGGGCAACCCGGTTTGAAGAAAAAGGCATTCCCGTTGTCGGTGACGATGTCAAATCCCAGATGGGAGCTACCATCATCCATCGGGCGTTAGCAAAACTCTTTGAAGATCGAGGGGTACGCTTGGACCGGACCTACCAGATCAATACGGGCGGAAATACCGACTTCCTCAATATGCTCAATCGAGATCGCTTGAAAAGTAAACGGATCTCCAAAACCGAAGCGATTCAATCCCAGCTCGGGGTCCCATTAGAACCGGAAAATATTCACATCGGTCCTTCCGATTACGTCCCTTGGCAGAATGACAACAAGGTCTGTTTTTTGCGAATGGAAGGAAGAGGGTTTGGGGAGGTTTCCCTTAACCTTGAAATGAGACTTTCCGTGGAGGATTCTCCCAACAGCGGTGGGATGACGATTGACGCCATCCGGTGCTGCCAACTCGCCCGTGAACGAGGAATCGGAGGCCCCCTTCTTTCTATTTCGGCCTATGCGATGAAACATCCGATTGTCCAGATCCCTGACAGTGAAGCCAAATCCATGGTGGAGGATTTCATTGAAGGGAAGCGGGAACGGTAATAAGAAGTTTAGAGTTTAGAGTTTAGTGTTCAGTGTTTAGATGGTTGGAGAAAGACTCACTGCAGAAAAGAACTGAGAGTAACCCTATCGCCTGTGGCCTGGAGGGCCTTGAAATACTCCACCACCCTCCTGGTATCCCCTCCTAATTTCTCATAAAGGACTTGAAATTTTTCGAGGCGATGGAAATATCGGCGATAGGCTAACAGCACGGCATTATTGATGTCCACCTTTTCGAAATTTTTGTAGCCCTCTGTCTTAAAGGATGCCATCTTTTCCCTGAATTCTTCCTTCAAACGCTGAAACAACTCTTCTCTTCCCCTCAATTTGTCATCCCTTGAAATCTTTCTCGAATAGAAATGGGAAAGAGTCTGACAGGCCTGATCGATCCATTGAGAAAAAAGGAGGTCGTCGCCCTGGCAGCGAATGGCTTCGACCACTTCGTTGGATCCCTTCCCGTATTTCTCGCACAAAAAATCAATGGCTCCCTGATTCCCAACAAAGGTGGCCATCTGTTCATTGAATTCGGTCTGGCCTTTAAAATAAATCGTGGCGTGCGTCATCTCGTGGAGGATGACGTTAGCCAGCGTCGCTTCATCCCATTGGAGCATGGATGAAAAGATGGGATCTTTCAACCATCCCAGAGTGCTGTACGCACCGGCTTCCTGGACAAACGTATCGTACCCCTTCGTTTCGAGCGACCGTTCTTCCTTTAAAACAGCCTTTTTTGTAAAAAAACTTTTGTAGGTCACCTTCCCGGTGATGGGGAAACTCCAATGATAAAGCTGGAGACCATCCTTCTCCGAGGCCGTGATGACATAGAGGACTGGACCCTCGACTTCGAAATATTTTGAATAATTCTTCGTCCTCGTGAGACCCAACTTCTCTTCTCCATAACGCTTCACCTCTTGGATGAACAAAATCTTCTCTTTGGCCTGACAGTCCACTCCTTCATTCTGCAAAACCTCTTCAACCGGGACACTATGAAAAATAATCGAAGATTGATGCCATCCCAGCTTGGAGAGATAAAGAAGGTTTCCGCAGGCCATTAAAGAAAGGGACAGAGAGACCAGTAGCAAAAAAAGCGCGGATTTTTTCATCACTATTCTTTTTTAAAATATTCCTCGATGGGAATCAAACGCTTCTAACTCTTTTCCTTCCTCTTAACATCCCTCTGGATTTGGAGTATACTTTTTTTAGCCCAACCCGATCAACAAGTTTCCCGGTTTTAGAGGAGAAATGGAGGTTACGGGGATGACCGTTCTGAAGAAACTGAAGGATTATTTGGAAAGGAATCAGGTTCGATATGAGGCGGGCTATCATGAAAGAGTTTATACTTCTCAGGAAATTGCAGCGGCCATGCATGTCCCAGGAAGACAGCTTGCCAAAGTGGTCATGGTAAAAGCAGACGGGAAGATGGTCATGTTGGTCCTGCCTGCCAGTTATCAAGTTGAAATCAAGAAGCTAAAAAAAGCTCTTCAATGTAAGAAATTAGCGATTGCAAAAGAAAAAGATTTTGAGGAACTCTTTCCCGACTGTGAGATCGGGGCCATGCCTCCCTTTGGCAACCTCTATCATTTAGAAGTATGGGTTGATCGAGTTCTCACCGAGGATGAATTTATTGTTTTTCGGGCAGGAAGTCATGTGGAAACACTAAAGATCAAATATAACGACTATGCTCGATTGGTCAACTCCAGGGTGGGCGATTTCACCGTACACTTGTGAGAGAAAAGTGGGTTATCTTTCTCACCCCGTTAGAAAACCCCCACATTTATGCTGGGAATGGTAGAAATAGAAAGCATCAGCCCCTTATTTAGGACGGGGTCAAAGCCCCGCCCTTTCTAACGGGGTTTGCTTAAATCTCTCAGAGAGAAAATCGTTTATTTGAGGATAATGATATTTCCTGAGGCTAACCCACATCAGTAGGGACCAGGTCTTCGATTTCAAAATCAATTAGTCTTAAGTCCTTTTTCTGTGAAATATCGAATTGCCCCTGGATGGAATGGAATCGGGGAATCCCCACCCGCCTGGTGCTCAAAAGATAAGCTGCTTATTTCCCTATGAGAAGCCACCAGCTCCGGTTTGTGGTCGAAGAGAGTCTTGACAATATCATAGGCTATGTTTTCCTTCATCATCTCGTTGCAAACCAAGAGATTCCAAACGACGACGGCCGGAACGTCCACACTCTGTCCGGGATAGGTTTTGGCAGGAATCACTCCTCTTACATAGAAAGGCCCGTATGTTTCCCTCATCTTGGGAACCGCCTCGGTATGACCAATGAGTTTTATCTTCACCCCTGGGGTTCCTCCCGGATCCGTGATCGCTACGGTGGGAAGACCTCCAACCCAGAAAAAGGCGTCAATCTTCCCGTCTTTCATTGCCCTAACTGATTCAGAAACACTCAACTTATCCCTGGTTAGATCTTTATTCGGATTCAATCCATAAGCTCCGAGAACCCTCAAGGCCATCACTTCTGTCTCGCTTCCCGGACTTCCCGTCGAAACCCTTTTCCCCTTCAGATCCGTGACCTTCTCTATACCTTTCCCCTCTATGGTCACCACATGCATGGTGCTTGGATAAAGTACCCCCACTGTCCTCAAAGCCATCTTTTCCTTAAACGGTTTCTTCCCTTGATACGCATCCCATGCTGTATCCGCCATAGTGAAGGCCAAGTCCGCCTTCTTTTTGCCCACCAACAGGCAATTATCGACCGAGGCCGTGGTCACCTCTGCTGTCCCCTCCAGATAAGGGATGTATTTAGATAGCATATTGGCCAGGTTCCCACCAATGGAATAATAGATGCCTCCTGTGCTCCCGGTGGCAATGGAAAACCGGACTGTTTTCTGAGCCCGGGCAGGGGAAATACTAGAAATACTAACTGTAATGAAAAAAATGATGAATCCTAACTGGATGATCCGCCTCATAAAAACTCCCTTCTGAAATGTTTAACAATCTTTCATCACGGGGTCGTCACCCACTAATCCCGCCAGAGGTGGAAACATACATTTTAGTTAACAAGTTACGCTATGCGCCATGCACTATCCTCTATGGTATTTTTGAGCCAGACTCTAATCCTGTACGGAACGATGACCCAATTGCAGTTCTCCTCCTTTAAGGCGGTAGCAGGTATTTTTCAACCAATTCTGATCATCCTGGTCTGGAAAATCCTTACGAAAGAAGGCACCTCTGCTCTCCCTTCGAAGCAAACTCCCTTCCAAAATGGCTTTGAGAAGGAGGACCACATTTTCCAAATCTCTTCTTTTGAAAAGATCCTCTAAGGTTGCGGGATAAACCTCCTCGATTCTTTTCCTGAAAGAAGCTAGTTGATCTAACCCTTCATTCAGGGACTCCTCCTCTCGAACAGGACCGGCACATCTCCAGGCCAAGTCTTTTAACTCCTTAAGGATATCTCTGGGTCGGTCAAACGTTCCTCTTCTTTTTCTGAGATAGGATCGAACTTTACGGTCCCATCTCTTGATAAAGTTTCCAGAGAAAAGACGGAAAGACCCCTCCACCCGTTCTTTCTGGCGAGCGTATTCCGCTGCGGACTGACCGCCGATTGCCCCAAACACCGCACACTCGGTTAACGCATTTCCCCCAAGTCGATTCGCGCCATGGATTCCCCAAGCTACCTCTCCCGCTACAAAGAGTCCTGGGAGAGACGTCGCTGCCTTTTCATCAATCTCGACCCCTCCCATAAAGAAATGGGCTGCCGGGGAGACCAGAAAGGGTCGATCCCGGAAAGGGAACTTTGATTTTTTGAGAAAGTTGAGGGGATAGTGTTCCCACTCTCCCTGGGGGACCTGGGTCAAATCAAAAAACACATCCCCATTCTGAGAGGCATGATAAAGGGCGATAGAGAGGCGATCCCGTTGGGTAAGGATGGCTTGGTTTAAATCTCCTCGGAGGTTAAACCTCTCCAATAGATCTTCTCCTTTCTCATTGAACAAACGGAAGCCCTTCGGATAGGGAGGATAGAGGAGAAAGGAAGCGAGCCTTGGCTCTCCTAATGCAAACGGATAAAATTGAACGAATTCTAAATCGAAAAGCGAAAGACCCGCCCGAAGGGCTAAGGCATATCCGTCTCCGAGGATGCTTCTCTGATTCTCATTTCTACGATAAATCGCCCCTGCCCCACCGGCGGATAGAATAACCGCTCTTGATCGAATCAAACAGGGTTTACCGTCTCTTAAGAATCCGAATGCCCCCCGGACTTCGCCCTCTTCGATGACTAAATCAAAAATGACCAAACCTGGTAAAAGCTTGATCGAACTATTTCTGAGCCGTTCGACAAGGGGTCTGGTCAAGAGGACTCCAGGCAGTTGCGAAGAACCTTTCGGCCGACCCACGGTAAATCCCGTGCCTTTATCAAGGAGGGGGACTCCATAGTCTCTCAATTCTTTTACCGCATCCGGAGCTTTTTCGATAAAGGCCTTTACCAGTTTGACCTGGTTTAATCCTCTTCCAGATTCTAAGGTGGCCTGTAGATGAGCTTCTTCGGAAAAACGGGAGCTCGCGGCGGTGAAGACACCATTGGCCAATGAGGTGTTGGTTCCCATCCCAATGGCAAATTTCCCCACAAGGAGAACACGAAGACCTGCCCTCTCTGCCTTCAAAGCAGAAAGGAGACCAGCCAAGCCGCTGCCGATCACAAGAATGTCCGTGCTGAGTTCTTCCATTCACAAAAAAGTCTATCACCCGAGGATGAAGATAGGTAGGGTGTTCTTAGCTCTTCTCCACGGACTCCAATTCAAATTTAATATGTCCAACTGGGAGTTCCAGATCAATCAGGATCGGAATCTTTTCCCCATTGGCAGTATACCAGATTCGGATTTTCCCCTCTTTATCTTCAAAGGTGGAAAAAGAAGTGCTGGACTCGAGACACACGGCCTCCACCTGTCCGTACATCTTCGACTTCACCCTTCCCTTCTTTGAATAAAACACCATCTGGCGCAACTTTATCCCATCGAAAATTGACATCGGAATATTTTGTCCCGGACAAATGTCTTCCTTCAAATAGCATTTAGCAAACATTGAAAGAGGATCATAGGTTTCACACAGAAGAGGAAACTCTTGCCTTTCCTTGTTCTCCCCTTTTTCGGCCACCACCTTCTTATTAGGGAAATCAAATGTGAACGTTTGAAGATAATTTTTTCTCCCGATGAGGAGCCCCTCTTGATCAATCTCTTTCACATACTGGACGGGAGAGCATGTCTCCGCATCCATGGTTGAGAGAAATCGGTTTTTCATTCTGAAGAAGAAACCGAGGGGAAGAGTTTCCACGGAGGCACGAATCTGGTAAAGAAGCTTTCCTTCTTTGGAAGACCCATTTTCAATTTTAATCGAAGCCTTGAGCATGGGAACACCAAACTTTTTTGCTGTATAGAAAAACGCCTTTCCCGGTCCGGGTTTTGATTCCGGAATCCGTTCCTGCTCGGAATGAGGGGCGGCGAATCCCCAACCTGAAAGGGCTCCAAGAAAAAGGAGGATTCCAATTCCTGACTTCCATCTGTCGTGCCTCATGTCCTTGGATCCATTCTCCAGTAGGAATATCTTAAGCGATCTCCTATCTCGGAAGCAAATATTTCTCGGATTCCTATTTTTGGACAGGTTTCCTCGGTTGCCTTGACAGCGCAAAGTCACATTACCTCTCAAGCCGTCATTCACGCGAAAGCGGGAACCCAGCTCACAAACACTGGATTCCGGGTCAAGCCCGGAATGACAAACAGAGTGAAGGGACTCTCGAGGCACTACAGTAGAAACCGTTTAGAGGAGTGGGTGATCTGGTCAGAGGCGAATTGGCATAATCGAGTCTTCAGAACTGACGTTATTGAGTTACTGGGTTATAAGTTTTTTTACGCTATGTCCTATGCTCTTTGCGCCATGCTCTTGTTACCCGCAGTCTGAATAGCCACAGTAACACTTGGCGCAACCCTCTTCAAAGACAAGCGGCCCTCCACATTCAGGGCAGGCCCCTCTTTGAAAGACCAAGCTTAAGCTTCGTTGAAAAGACCCTCCCTCTTCTTTCGAAGGATGTTTTGGAACGGAGGCTCTAACCTGGGCCTCGGTCTTTATCCTCCCTTCCTTCTCTTGAAGGTGCCATTCGATCGCCTTGGCCACTGCATCCGAGCAAGAGAGCACCTTTCCCTCTCGGTACCAGACCGGTGTATGGCAGCTGATGCCCTTCAGCTGTCGAATGATATCCTCAGGCTCAATCCCTGACCGAAAAGCCAGCGAGACCAGGCGGCCGATGGCCTCGGATTGAGAGGCGACACAGCCTCCCGCCTTTCCTATCTGATTAAAGATCTCAAAAAGCTTTCCCTCTTCATCTTCGTTCACGGTCACATAGAGGTTTCCGCAGCCGGTGCGGATCTTTCGCGTAGAACCGTGAATCACATCTTGGCGAGCCCTTGGTTTTCTCTCTTCCTCGTAAAACTCCTCTTCCTCCTTCAATCGATCCTTGCTTTGGGAATCCACTCCTTTATAAAGGACTTGTTCAGCTCGACTCCTGTCCCGGTAGATGGTCACTCCCTTACAACCCAGTTCGTAAGCCAATCGATAGACCTTGGCCACATCCGCAACCGTGGCGTCGTGAGGAAAATTGACGGTCTTTGAAACCGCATTGTCCGTATATTTTTGAAAAGCGGCTTGCATCCGGATATGATCCTCGGGGGCGATATCATGGGCCGTCACAAAAAGCTTTCGGATGTTCTCCGGAACTTCTTTGACATTCTGGATGTTCCCGCTGTAGGCAATCTTCCGCATCAGCTCTTCTGAATGGAACCCTTCCTGTTTCGCCAAAGCCTCGAAGTACGGGTTGACTTCCAAGAGTTCCTTGCCCTCCAAGACATGGCGCATAAAGGCCAGAGCGAAGAGAGGCTCGATCCCGGAGGAGGTCCCGGCAATAATCGAAATGGTCCCGGCAGGGGCAATGGTCGTGACCGTCGCATTTCTCATCGCATCCCAGCGGCCCTTCAAAGCACTTCCGTCAAAATTTGGAAAAGACCCTCTCTTCAGGGCCAACTCTCTCGAGGCCTCTCTCGCCCTCTTCTGAATAAAGGCCATGACCTTTCCTCCGATCTCTAAGGCCTTTGGGCTGTTGTAAGGAATTCCTAAGAGGATCAGGAGATCAGCAAATCCCATCACTCCAAGACCGATCTTTCGATTCGCCTTGGTCATCGCCTCTATCTGAGGAAGCGTGTAGCAATTCATATCGATCACGTTATCTAAAAAATGCACAGCCTTTCCCGTCGCCGAACCCAGCCTTTCCCAATCGATGGCTCCGTTCCTGACCATATTGGAAAGATTGATGGAACCGAGGTTGCAGGATTCATACGGAAGAAGCGGTTGTTCTCCGCAGGGATTGGTGCTCTCGATCTGTCCCACTTGAGGCGTGGGGTTCTCTTGATTGATCCGGTCGATAAAGATGATTCCCGGATCCCCATTCTTCCAAGCGTAATGGACCATTTTCTCAAAAACGTCGCGGGCATTGAGAGAACCCACGATCTCCCTCGTCCTTGGATTCCGGAGAGCAAACTCCCTCCCTTCTTCCACGGCCTCCATGAACTCATTCGTCGCTGCCACCGAGATATTGAAATTGTTGAAGTGATGGTCACCCTCTTTGCATTGGATGAAATGAAGAATGTCAGGATGGTCTACACGAAGGATACCCATATTCGCCCCCCTTCGCGTTCCTCCCTGCTTAATCGTTTCTGTCGCTGTATCGAAAACGCTCATGAAAGAGACAGGGCCGCTCGAAACTCCCTGCGTCGAACCTACCACATCGTTCTTCGGCCTGATCCGAGAGAAAGAGAAACCGGTCCCGCCCCCACTTTTTTGAATCAGGGCCATCTGCTTCACGGCGTCAAAGATCTCATCCATAGAATCTCCCACAGGGAGAACGAAACACGCGGAGAGTTGTTGAAGCTCTCTTCCTGCGTTCATCAATGTCGGAGAATTGGGCAGGAAGTCTAAAGAAGCCATCAAAGAATAGAAATCGTCTTCAATGGGCGAGAGGCCGATCTCAGGATGATAGAACCGGTCCGCTTGAGCAATATTTTTTGCCACGCGTCTGAAAAGCTCTTCGGGTGTCTCGACAATATTCCCCTGTGGGTCTTTTTGCAGGTAGCGTTTCTTCAGTACGGTCATGGCATTTTGCGTCAGTTGGCCCAACTCCATCTTTTTCCCTCCCCCACTAAATATAAGCAGTACTAAGAACCTTACCACAATATTTTGTGTTGTCAAGGGAAATTTTTTGCGTTTTCTTGAGAACCACTCTGAACTCTCTTTTTGAACTCTCTTGATGACACACTTGCCTGTCGCAGGCACGAATTTCAAAGAATGACTGAACAGATTTTCTCTTCTCTCAATGCCTGATCAAAAAATCTTCACTCATAGGAAAGAAAGCGCGGCGTCTCATTTCTTCTATCCAAAGGTGAAAGGGATAAGAAAGAAAACAACAAAAATCTTATGATCTGGAAGGTTTGATTCGGCGGAGATAAGCATCGGTCTGATAGACTTCAGGGTCTCCCGAATTGAGTACCTTCTGTTTAATTCTTACGATTTCTTCAAAAAGACGACCCGTAAAACGGGTGCATCGTGGCAAGTTAATGTTTCTTAGCGGTCAACCCCTTTACCTTCCAGAAGAGATTCGACACATCACAGAGCCTTCTTCCCCAGAAAGGGGTTGCTGATTTTCTGACATTAGGATGGGCAAAGCAAAAATGACGGCATTTGATCCTCTGCAATGTCTCCTCAAATCCTTTCTCGTCTGTCTCCCCATCAAAATAGTCTGGGATCCAATATCCCAAAGATGAAAAAGCGCTCTTGTTGCCGGAATGGTAATGGTAAAAATCCATAAAATGATGGAGCGAGGTTTTCACTCCATATTCCTCGGGATCGAGATGCCAGGGCGAACCCGGCTCCATCTCGATCGTAAAAGTGCGAATCCCTCTCACATTGGGATAACGGTGACGGATCACCTTTTGGAGTCGAATCGTCTGCTGCACATCTTCCTCCTTCTCAAAGGGGATGCCGAGGGTGAAGAAAAGATCACAGAAGACGCCTGCGGCCTTCAATTGGTCAAGAGACTCCATCAGCGCATAATTGGAATAAGAATGCCCTTTATGAATTTCTCTCAGCCGATCCGATCCGGCCTCAGGGGAGAGGGCGATCAGGGATTTGGATCCGGGAAAAGTCGCTTTAAAGGACTGAATAAATTCCTTTGTCGGGAGTCCAAAGGATTCGAAGAAACATTCCATCTTGATCTTTTCTTTCCGGATGCGGGCGAAGAGATCGAGAAAATAATCAGGCCTTTGAGGATAAGGATCGAAGCAGACATGGAATGTTTCATAGCCATAATTGATGGCCTCTTTGATCGATTGAAGAACGCTCTCCACGCTTCTAAAGGTTACTTCTTTTCTGCCGGTGATGGTCTCCAGAGAGGAACGACCGCCGCCGCACCACGTGCATTGAAAAGGACACCCCCTTCCTACGGTGAGATCATGCATGGGCGACTTGAGAGAATACATCCAGAAGTTCTTCTGTTTGGAAACTCCCTTGACGTAGAAAAATTGACCGAGATAACGGATATAGGTGGGATAATTTTTCAACAAGGGAAAGTTCGTGAAGGAGAGGTGATTGAGCTCTTTCTCCGAAGCGACGTAGGAAAGAGGATTGATCAGAATTCTCCCTTTTCTTCTCCAGGTCAGGTTGGGAACGGAAAAAAGGTCGTCCCTCCCCTGCAAGAGCACACTGGCCAACTCTAAAATAGGGACTTCTGCTTCACCCCGGATGATCCCATCGACCTCGTCGAAGTTCCTCATGATCTCTTCGTGGAAAAAACTGGCGGTGAACCCTCCCAAAAGAATGTACGTCTGAGGAGAAGCGGCTTTGATCTTCTTGACATGCTCCATTACGTCGAAACTCTGATGGTGCCAGTGGAGATCCATCGCGACGATCCGCGGGGCCTTCTCACGGATATATTCGAGGATCGAAAAATGGTGATCTTCAACCCACTCCACTCCCAGATGCACCAGTTGAGTGGAAATATCACGACGTTGGAGAAGGTCGGCCAATCCGAGGAGGCCCATGGGGAGTAAGTTAATCCAGATGAAATCATTGACAGGGCGGTAATAATTGGTCAGCTTGGGGACATGAAGAAAAAGAAAATCGAGTTTTCCCATCGGTGGAATTGTAAAATGCTCACATCTATTATTTCAACCTTATCTAAGAAAATGGCATCTGAGGTATGAAACGGTTTCAAACCATCCCCTACAAAAATGTGCAATTTGGAATTCTTGGCACTATGCTCGATGCAGCTTCTTGAGGATGATTCTGGCGGCAATGAAGCCTGAAAGACTTGCACCCACAATGCCGTGGGAGGGTCGGGTATAATGGCCGACTTGATACAGGCCGGGGATGGATGTCTGATGGGGAGGTCTCAAATTTCCGACTTGCTGGGGTACGGATGCCAGGCCGTACATTGCACCCAATTCATTTCCGGTATATCGCTCCAAGGTTAATGGAGTGGCGGCTTCGTAAAACAGGAGATGGTCTCTCAGACCCGGGATAAGCTTTGATTCCAATTGGTGGAGGACTTTCTGGGAGAATTCTTCTTTGATGCGTCGATACTTTTCGGAATCTCCTCCTCCCCATCTCCCCTGATAATGATAGGGAACGTTGATCAGAACGCTCAAAACGTGTTGGCCAGGAGGGGCCAACGAAGGATCTAGCATCGTGGGGATGGATACCATCATGGTCGGGTTCTGGGGAATCTCACCCCTTCGCAACATCCGATCCTCCTCCTCTAAATCGGATAAAAACCGGAGATAGGTAAAATACGGAAGACCCATTCCCCTCAGGTCCAAGTCGGTGGCGATATAGAGGACGAAACAGGAGAGCGAATATTCGAGGTGGCTCCACCTTTTCGCAAATCGCTCTTGAATTTCAACGGGAAGCATCTTGGCTAAAAGGTTTGGATTGATATTGGAGATGATTATTGGAGCTTGAAATATTTCCCCGTCCTTTGTTGATACCCCTCCGACCCTGCCATCTCTTATCCGAATTTGGTCCGCTTCTGTTCGAAGATGAAGCTCCCCGCCAGAATGAAGAAAAGCGCTCGCCATAGCCTCTGAAATTTTTCCCATCCCGCCCTTTGGATAAAAGACGCCTTCCATCAGGGCTTTGTTAATCATGACGGCGAGGAAGAGAAAAGAAAGCCTTGAAGGAGGATCCGTGACTGGAAGAGAATGGAGAGCCATCTTAATCTCCCCTCCCCTGAAGAGGTTGTCCAAAATCGCCTGATGACTGGATCGATGAAACCGAACCAGATTTCGGAAATAGAAAGGGAAGAAGATCTTCTGGATCGTGGTTATTTCTGAGTATGATTTTATTTCCTCCCCGATTCGTTTGACCATGGAAAGATAGGTTTTCAACCCTTTCTCCTCTTGGGGAAAGAGGCCAAAAAGCGCATCGGTATAAGTATGAAATCCACCCGGCCGGAGATGAATCTCAAATCCAGGATAGATGTTTCGAACGTGGTCGATCGGAATGAATTCAATCTCCTCATGGACACCGATCTCATTAAGGATCTGATAAAATTCTCCTCCCTCGTGACATCCTCCGACAAAGGCGCCTGTGGCGTCGAAGGTGAAGCCGCGCCTTTTGAAGGAGACCACATAACCTCCCACTTGGTCCTCCTTTTCGAGGAGAAGAACCTTCAACCCTTTCTTCGCCAAGAGGGCTGCTGCCGTTAGTCCTCCCATCCCGGCTCCAATGACGATGACATTGTATGTCTCAGCACTTCCCATGTTTCTTCCTCAAAAAATGAAAAGGATTGGAATGACAAAACGCGAATGGATTATAACAGACTGACAGGAGAAATGCCTCGTCGCCCCTGGGAAGGAAACGTCAGAAACTCGCTAATCCCGGGTGGAAATTTGACTGTCCGGTCTTCTCTTTTTCACGATTTTGATCCAGAGCTTGCCCGTCACGATCACCCCGATGGTGCAAAAGATCTGGACCCCGTAGTTCATCACGTGAGACGGGTGTAACCATTGAATGATCAGCGGGTCTGTGATCAGCATTTCTCCGCCAACCCTTCCGAGAATAGCAGCACCGACATAGACAAGGAAAGGGTATTTATCCATCAACACAGCGAGAAAGTTGCTCGTAAAAACGACAAACGGAATGCTCAAACCGAGGCCGAAGACGAGGAGAAATAAGTTCCCTTTGGAAGTGGCAGCGACTGCGAGAACATTATCTGTGGACATGGTGATATCGGCCACCACAATAATCCAGATCGCTTGCCATAGGGTCTGCGCTTCTTTACCCGCCTCTTCTTTTTCTCCCAGAGAACCCGCGATGAACAGCTTCACAGCAATCCACAAAATCAATGCTCCTCCCGCAAATTTAACGAGTTTGATCAGCAGCAATTGCGCCGCGACAAAAGTGAGTGCGACCCGAAGGAACACCGCGGCTCCAGCCCCGAAGGCGCTCCCTTTCAAACGTTGGCTCCTGGGAAGGGTCCTGACCGCCATGGCGATGACCACGGCATTATCCCCTGCCAGCATAAGGTCTATGAGGATGATACTGAAGAAAGAAAAAAAGAAACTCCAGGTAAATTCGACGTGCCCTAATCCGCTCCAGTCCATCAAAACCTTCCTTCTTTTCTTATCCTTTCGTATAACGAAAAACGGAGTTGCCTGTCAAGAAAAGGAGCACAGATGACTACCGATTGAAAATCAATACAAGGCCTGAAATGAATGAGATGTTCGGAGTGTCTCGGGAGGAGGGTAAGGAAATTAGATGGAGGAAATTGTTGCTAATGATTTTTGATGAACGGTCTTATTTCAGTCTCAGAAAAGATTCTAATGGGAAGCTCTCAACAGTAAAAGAAAAGAGTTCAAAACAAGCCTTGGATTATTTCTTTGAAAAAGCATGGCAAAGGCCCATCCTGAAAAGTCACGCCTCCATGGTCTGATAAAGCTTTGTTTTAAGCATTTCACCTACTAATGTTCAATGCCTTCAATATGCAGAGATTGAAGATTACCGTTAGAAAGTTTCAAGGGAGAATAAACAAAAAAGGCAGAATCATTTCTGACCTGCCTCTGGAAGCTGACCCTTAAATAGAACAGAACTGAGCGAAAAACGTAGCCTTTGATCGAACGAACATCCAACTGACAAGTGGCTTTCAATCAAGCCTTCTACACCCTTTAATAATTACTTCCCCTTCTCTTTTGCGCCTTATCTTAACTCTTTTTCTTCTTTCTATAAGCTGCTTTCAGGCATGGTCTTTGGTCCCACCCTAAATGCGAACAACGACTGATACAGGTTCCTTCGGTGTACGGGCAATCAGTATCGCAATGGGCAAAGGGGCTACTCCCGTAAAGTTTCCCCTCTTTTTCATAGTGCTGTTCTTCTTTTTTCCCACCGCACCCAAGAATCATTCTCTCAGTACCCTGGAAATTTTCAAAGACCTCTCTCGTATTGCGATTTCGCTTCTAAATCAACCCACTCCCTGGGCTAAAGCCCAGGGTTTCAGGTCTGCTGATATGATCTGGCATAATCACCGACGTTGTTCCCTAATGTATCGCCGCACGACCTCTTCATCGACATT
>Ga0326728_10011339_pt1 | contig 20409 bp, 12 predicted proteins | sample MB3enrmetagenome_FD_207602 | JGI IMG/M metagenome (GOLD analysis project Ga0326728, IMG submission 207602) | Lab enriched peat soil microbial communities from McLean, Ithaca, NY, United States - MB31MN | ecosystem: Environmental > Terrestrial > Soil > Wetlands > Peat | place: USA: New York... | reverse complement strand
AGGAGTCAGGTTTCAGGGATCAGTCGCCTTGCCGTGCGGAGTACTATGCTTGCGAAAGAGCAAATGCGCAAGTGTACCGTGGGCGAGGAGCGGCTGATCCCGGTTTTTTCTGACCTCTGATCCCTGATCCCTGACACCTGACCCCTTGCACCGCAAAATCATTCACTGAGGCAGAAAGCAATGGCTATCCGTTGGGACAAATTCACCGTCAAGTCGCAGCAGGCGATCGAGGCGGCGCGCAACCGCGCTACTGAGCTCGGCAACCCCGAGATCGCGCCCGTGCATCTGCTGCTCGCTCTCGTTGAGGACCGCGAGGGCGTCATCCCCGCTGTGCTCGAGAAGATCGGCGTGCCCATCGAGCGGCTTGAGGCCAACCTGCACAGTATCGAGGAAAAACTGCCTCGCGTAGCTGGAGCGGCCAACCAGCCGGGCCTCAGCCAGACGCTCAATCGCGCCCTCGACCAGGCATTCAAAGAGGCCTCGAACTTTAAAGACGAGTATGTCTCGACCGAGCATCTGCTGCTGGGCGTCGCCCACTTGAAAGGCGACCCGGCCCGCGATGCGCTGGTTGAGCTGGGCGCTACAAAAGAAGCCATTCTGCAGGCGCTCACCGCGGTGCGCGGCTCGCAGCGCGTGACCGACCAGAATCCCGAGGGCAAGTTCCAGGCGCTTGAAAAATACGCCAAGGATCTGACCGAACTGGCCCGCCGCGGCAAGCTCGACCCCGTAATCGGCCGCGACGAAGAGATTCGCCGCGTGATCCAGGTGCTCAGCCGCCGCACCAAGAACAATCCAGTGCTCATCGGCGAGCCCGGCGTTGGCAAAACCGCCATCGTCGAGGGACTTGCGCGGCGCATCGTCTCGGGCGACGTGCCCGAAAGCCTCAAGGACAAGCGCGTTATCTCGCTCGACCTGGGATCGATGCTGGCCGGCGCAAAATATCGCGGCGAGTTTGAAGACCGCCTCAAGGCCGTGCTCAAGGAGATCGAGGAATCGAACGGCCAGATCGTTCTTTTTATCGACGAACTGCACACGCTGGTGGGCGCGGGCGCGGCCGAGGGCGCCATTGACGCCAGCAACATGCTCAAGCCGGCTCTTGCCCGCGGCGAGCTGCGGGCCATCGGCGCAACCACGCTGAATGAGTACCGCAAGTACATCGAGAAGGACGCGGCCCTCGAGCGGCGCTTCCAGATCGTCTACGTCGGCGAGCCCAACGTTGAAGACACCATCGCAATTTTGCGCGGCTTGAAGGAGCGCTACGAAGGGCACCACGGCGTGCGTATCAAGGACTCAGCCATTGTTGCCGCGGCCACGCTCTCGCACCGCTACATCAGCGACCGCTTTTTGCCCGACAAGGCCATCGACCTGGTGGACGAAGCCGCGGCATCGCTGGCCATCCAGATTGGCTCCGTACCGACTGAGATCGATCAGCTCGAACGCCAGGCCACGTCGCTCGAAATTGAGCGCGCGGCCCTGAAGCGCGAGACCGACAAGAACAGCAGGGAGCGGATGGCGGCCGTGGAGCACGAGCTCGGCAATCTGCGCGAACAGATTACGAGCCTGCGCGCGCGCTGGACCAGGGAACGCGAAGCCATCAACCGAATCGGCGATTTGAAAAAGAAGATCGAGGCGCTGCGTTTCGAGGCCGAGGAGCAGACCCGCAAGGGCCAGCTCGAGCGCGCCGCGCAGATTCAGTACGGCGAACTGCCCAAGCTCGAGGCCGAGCTGAAAAAGCTGAACGCCGCGCAGGACGGCGCAGGCAAGAGCTCAGGACCCGCGCGCATGTTGAAGGAAGAGGTCGACGAGGAAGACATCGCCAAAATCGTGAGCAAGTGGACCGGCATTCCCGTCTCGCGAATGCTTGAGGGCGAAGTCAAGAAACTCGTCACCATGGAAGACCGTCTGCGCGAGCGCGTGGTCGGCCAGGATGCGGCGCTGAGCGTGGTGGCCAATGCCATCCGCCGCTCGCGCGCAGGCTTGAGCGATCCGCGCCGCCCGATTGGTTCTTTCATTTTTCTTGGACCGACCGGCGTGGGTAAAACCGAGACCGCCCGCGCGCTCGCCGAGTTCCTCTTCGACGACGAGCACAACATGATTCGCATCGACATGAGCGAATACATGGAAAAGCACGCAGTGGCTCGCCTGATCGGCGCGCCCCCGGGATACGTGGGTTACGACGAGGGAGGCCAGTTGACCGAGGCTGTACGCCGGCGTCCCTACGCGGTGATTCTCTTCGACGAGATCGAGAAGGCTCACCCCGACGTATTCAACATCCTGTTGCAGGTGATGGACGACGGGCGCCTGACCGACGCCAAGGGCCGCACCGTGGACTTCAAGAACACGGTGCTCATCATGACCTCGAACCTGGGCGCGGCCATGCTTTCAGCCGAAGCGCTCAAGACCGAGCATGACTTCGAGATGGCCCGCGAGAGCGTGATGCGCGTCTTGCGCGAGCACTTCAGGCCGGAGTTTTTGAACCGCGTCGACGACATGGTCATCTTCCATCCGTTGGGCACTACGCAATTGAGCGCGATCCTCGATCTGCGGTTGAACGAGGTTCGCAAGCTGCTTGAAGACCGGCAGATTTCGCTCGAGCTCACCGAACCCGCGCGGCAGTTGATCCTGGCTGCCGGATCGGATGCAGCCTACGGTGCGCGGCCATTGAAGCGCGCGCTGCAACGGATGGTGCAGGACCCGCTGGCGATGAAGATCCTCGACGGCGAAGTGCTGCACGGCTCGCACGTGCGCATCGACGCCGACCGTAAAACGAACCTTTTGGTCTTTGAGCCAATGGGCCGTGAAGCGATGGCTTAAAAAAACAGCGGTCAGCGGTCAGTGATCAGCGAACAGGCTCCGCAATTGCGAAGCCTGTTCGCGGCAAAGTTCTATCCTGCCGGATTTTGCAGGCGGGCCCGATAGATCCGGTCGTCAACTCCACTCTGTGCTATCATCTGCGGCAGCTAGAACCGCGCCTCCCGGAGCGCTGTGTCAGTTATGCGAAAGATTCGGCCACACATCGCCTTTCTCGGTTTTCTTGTGTTGGTTTGTCTGGCTGGGTCAGAAGCAGCGGCCGGGCAGATGAAGCCAGCCCCGCCGCACACGCAGATCGATCTATCGGCCTTTGGTTATTCAGGCCTGTCCCCGCTAAACCGGTTCACCTACAGATTCAATCTGAGTGTGAACTTTGTTGATTCCGATCACCTGCTGTTCACCTTCAATGCACACAGTGCACATGCATTGCTGTTGCGCAGTCCGGACTGCGCGCCCACGAGCTCCTGCCACATGGTTCGTGCTGTTGTGATCGATCTCAGCAACAACCGGGTGACGGCAGAAACATACTGGCAACTTTACGACTTTGGTAGATATTTGTGGCCGCTTGGTAATGGGCGTTTTCTCCTGCGCCGGTCGAACAGTTTTTTCCTGGTCGGTCCCGATCTCAAGGAAAAGCTCTTGTATTCATCCCCGGACGAGTTGCTTTGGAGCGGAATTACTGCGGACCGGAAGCAGCTAATTCTCGAATCCCGCGTTAAGGAGGACACAAACGCGGAAAAACATGAACAGAGTAAAAACCAGGTAAAAATTGAATTCCGGGATGTAGATTCGCTCGAAGTGCGGAGGACTTTCATAGCTCCGGCAGTTTCCGAAATGGAACCGCCAAGTTCGGGCTATGCCGACTCCGTACACAATCCCCTGCGCCAGACGTGGCTGGTTCGATTTGGGGAGAGTGAGAGCAAACGCAAGGATCTGATGCAGGTGCGATCTCCCTGCCGGCCGGCTCTGCTGTTTCCGACCGACAAAACCCTGTTTGTCGGGCGGTGTTCGCCAGACGGAGCCGCTTACAGCGTCAGCGTCTTCACTCTCAGCGGGCATCCGCTTTGGCGGCAGCGATGGAGCCAGGACCGGTTTTATCCCGCGATCATCAGCAGCGACGATGGGAGCCGGATTGTGGTGAGTACGGTCACGCCCAATCGCGATGCTCAGGAGCCAACCTCAAGCGGCGACAGCTTTATCTCGCCGGATGTGGAACAGGACATTCAGGTACTGGAAGCGGCGACTGGAAACGAGATTCTGAAGACGGAAACCAAGACCGCGATTCTGAAGAATCAGAATTATTCCCTATCGCCCGACGGACATCGGCTCGCTTTAGTCGACGGAACCGTGCTCTATCTTTACGATCTGCCGCCGATGACAACCGAGGAACGGGAAAAGTACGTGGCCATGGACGCGGATTCACCGGATCTGGCTGCGCCCGCTGTGTCCTCAGACGACGATACCGGCCAGGACTCATCGGAATCAGATTCCCAAGCCGCTGAACAAGAACCGGGAAGCAATCTGGCGGCGCCGGTACGAACGGAAAACCGCGCCCCGATGGAGATCCCGAATGTGTCCGGCCAAGGCGCGAAACCGGGAGCTTCCGATTCACCGAGCGCGAATGCGCAAGACGCCGGTCAGGCTCACAATCTGCCTACGTTCACAGTCAGGACGGAAGAGGTGACCGTCGATGCCGTGGTAACGGACTCCAAGGGACACGCGGTTAAAGGCCTCTCCAGAGACGATTTCCAGGTACAAGAAAACGGTCAGCCGCAGGAGCTTGCTTCCTTCCACGAATACGGCAATGGCGCCGTCGAGCCTTCAAGGCCCGTGGCAATCGCTCCGCCGCCGCCGAACGTCTTCAACAACAACATTACAACGACAGATCAACCCATGGTTGTTATTCTGCTGGACTTTCTCAACACCGAATTGGCGGATCAGCTGGACGCCATACAACAGCTCAGGAAGTTTCTGCGAACCAAGCCGGCAGGAACAAAATTTGCTCTCTTTCTGCTGACCGAACGCCTGCAAATGCTGCAAAGCTTCACTGCGGACGAGAATCTTCTTCTCGCCACTCTTGGCGGCAAGAGCGCACAGCCACGGATTTCTTCAGATCTCCGGAAGTTCGATCTGGGAAGCATTATCGAGGGCTACAAGCAGCAGACCCAAACCGATCCCAACCTGGAGCGCGACGTACAACAACTCACAAATGACCAGGCGAACCTGAATGCCACGCAACTGGACCGGCGCGCTGTCATCACCACGGACGGCTTCGCCGCGCTGGCAAACTATCTCAACGCGACCCCGGGAAGAAAGAGCCTGATCTGGCTGTCGGGATCCTTTCCCCTTTCGTTTGTCGCCAATGAGAATCCCAACGTCGACACGGCGACCCTTACGCCCGTCCAGAACACGTATTCCGGCCTGGTTCGAAAAACCACGAATCTATTGGCGGAGTCGCACATCGCCGTGTACCCGGTGAACGCGCGCGGATTGACGACGGATGTTCTTCCCGGCATCAACGAGAATCCGAATGCCTCGGTGATACTGCCTGGATCCATGGCGCCGGCGATAGCGCACGTGTCGGCTGGGGCAACGAATCAGGCGAGCTCCATCGCGGCGCCTAGCGCATTGGACCAGAGAATTGACGAACAGAGAAAGGACCGGCTTACGGCAGATGAGGCGATGGAACAGGTCGCGAGCGAGACCGGCGGGAAAGCATTCCAGGACGCAAACGACCTGAACCAAGCGATGCAAACCGCGGCGGAACTGAGCTCGCACTACTACTTGCTCACGTATTCGCCGAAGAAGCAGGCGCGCGACGGCACTTTCAGGAGCATCAAAGTATCGCTCGCCAAGAAGGGATACCATGTGGCGTACCGGCGTGGTTATTATGCCGTCGACCAGCAATCGGCATCTGCTAAATCGGACCTGAAGATTGCAATGAATTCGGCCGCGATGGAGCAAGGATTGCCGCCAGCACGACAGATGGTCTTCGCCGCTCGGGTTGTCCCCGCGGGCAAACCACACAAAGCCGCGAACTCTTCTTCTCCAGGCGCTTCGGGAGCGAAAGCCCCCCTCGTTGAATTGCAACGGTATTCGGTCGACTATGCGATTGCAGCTTCTGAACTGCGATTCGGAGCGAAGGCCGCGGGCCATAGCACGAATCTGATCTTGATGGCTGTCGCTTTCGGGGAGAAAGGCGCCGTGCTAAGCCAAATCGCCTTCGAGTCAGCCACGACTTTGAACTCCGCAGCCTTCAAGGACGCGCAGATCGGGGGCTTACGCATGCATCAGGAATTTGAAGTGCCGGCAACGGCGGTTTCACTGCGGCTCGGAATCGTGGATGTGTTGAGCGGGCACATGGGAACACTGGAACTGCCGCTGCCTTTGGCAGCTCCCCCGGAAGAGGCGCGGCTCGCGAAGCGACACCTCCCACCGCTTGAACCAAACTGAGTGTCAGGCGCCCAAAAGTTGCTTACCTCCGATGCAGGCCAACTGCCTGTTGTGTGCCTACTGCCCCAGCGCCGCTTCAATCGCCGCCGTCACCTGCGGCGAGTCGGGCGTTACGGGCGGCTCAAACCGCGCCACCGGCTTGCCGTTGCGGTCAAAGAGAAACTTGGTGAAGTTCCACTTGATGTCGCCGGCAAACTGCGGGTCGGTTGAAGTATCGGTGAGGAACTTGTAGAGCGGCGTCTGGTCGTCGCCCTTCACGCTGACCTTGGCCATCATGGGGAAGCTGACGTTGTATTTGCGGGTGCAGAAGGTCTTGATCTCGGCGTTCGTGCCCGGCTCCTGCTGCGCAAAGTTGTTGGCGGGAATGCCCACGATCACCAGCCCGCGGTCCTTGTACTTTTCATACACGGCCTCGAGCGCCGCGTACTGCGGAGTGAATCCGCACTTGCTGGCCACATTCACCAGCAGCACCACTTTGCCCTTGTAGCTCTCCAGGCTCACCGGCTGCCCGTCAATCGAGCTCATGGTAAAGTCGTAGATGCTCGCCGCGCGTGCCTGCAGCGTGCCTGCGGCGGCGCAAAGCGCCAACGCCAAAAACAGTTTTCTCATTTGACCTCCAGGGGGAATACACGTCTCATTATCATCCCAGCCACAGTTACATTGTCATCAAAATGTAATTACAGCCTCAGTGGGTGGGACGGAGGTGCGGGCTGACGGCATGTCCAGCGGCGAAGTGAGAAGGAGCGTTCACGCGCGAGACAACCTGCAGGCGGCCTAAAGCGCCGCCGTCTTGCGTGCTGCCTTTGCCGCCTCAAGAGCTTCGTGAATGATCATTTTGAGATACGTGTGGAAACCCTCCCCGCGCTCGCGAGCCTGCTTGCATGCTTCGGCGACATCCCTCGAACCCAACCGAACTTTTGCGACCGCCGAATCGCCCGTCACAACGAGAACGCAGCGGCCCACGTAGCCTTCCTTAACGGCCTTCTCGAACTCGTCGGCCTTACTTGCAAATCTCCTGCTCTTCGCCTTTTTGGGCATCGGCCCTCCCTCAATACCATATCGGCCAACTACTGTCGCAACTCCACCAGCGTCGCGCCCTGCCCGCCCTCATTCTGCGGAGCCTCCGCGATTCCCGCCACATGCGGATGCCCTTTCAGAAACTCGCGCACGCCGCGCCGCAAAATCCCCGCTCCGTGGCCGTGGATCACGCGCACGCGCGGCAATCCGGCCAGAAACGCGCGGTCGAGGTATTTCTCAAGCTCGTCGGTCGCTTCGTCCACCGTCTTGCCGATGAGGTTGATCTCCATGCGCATATCGTCAGTGCTGGCGCTCGTCACCGTAACATGCACGCCCTGCTGCTTCCGCACCGCGGCGAGGGGGTCGGCCTTAGCTGGCCTCGAATCTGCTCCAAGAGGTGAAGGTGCGGAGCACTCGGCGCGGCGTACGCGCATCTTGATCGGCCCCAGCGCAACCTCAAACACATCCTTTTCTACCTCGCGCTGCACCACGCCTATCTTGTTCATGCTCTTGATGAGCACGCGGTCGCCCGGGGCGATGTGCTTCAACAAGTGCGGCTGAGCGTTCGCATCATCTTTGTCGGCGCCGGTGCGGTGCGCAACCACCGTCTGGTTAAAGCTCTCCTGGAACTCGCGGCGGAGCCGGTTGATGCGCCGTTCGGCTTCCCTGGTGAGCTTCTGCTGCGCAACGCGATCCTCAACCGCGCGCACGTTCTCGCGCATTTGGAACTCGAAGTCCTTCAATAGCGACGCCAATTTCTGCTCGAGCTCGCGCGTGCGGTTGCGCACTTCGGTATCGCCCTCGCGCTCCAGCCTCTTGCGCTCCTGGTTCAGCGCGTACTGCTGTTCGCGCGTTTTTTTCTTGTCCTGGTCGAGTTCTGCAAGTTCGGCGTGAAGTTTTTCAAGGAACTTCGCCACATCGGCCTGCTGCGAGCCCAGCCTCTGGCGCGCAGCGTCAATAATCGCCGCATTCAGCCCCAGCCGCTCGGCTGTCTGGATTCCGGCCGATGCTCCCGGCACGCCCAGGTGAAACTGGTAATTCGGCGCCAGCGTCTTTTCATCCACGCCCGCCGCGGCATTGCGCACGCCCGGCGCATTGGCCGCGTAGACCTTGAGTGAAGTGTGGTGCGCGGAGATCAGCGTCCACGCGCCAACGGCCCGGAAAAAATCTGCGATCGCGACCGCCAGGGCCGCGCCCTCTTCAGGATCGGTGGCCGAGCCCAGCTCATCGAGCAGCACCATCGAGCGCTCATCGGCCAGCCGCGCCAGCCGGTCGAGATTGGTGATGTGCGCAGAAAAAGTGGAGAGCGCCGCCTCAATCGACTGTGCGTCGCCGATATCGGCCAGGAAGGCCGTGAACACCGGGAAGCTCGCCTGCTCCGCCGGAACCGGAATACCCGCCTGCGCCATCATGGCCAGCAGCGCCGTCGTCTTGAGCGCAACCGTCTTGCCGCCGGTGTTGGGGCCGCTGATAATCAGTTGCCGCTCGGCAGCCGTCAGCTCAAGATCGAGCGGCACTACCTGCCCGCCCTGCGCGCGCAGGCGCTTCTCAAGCAGAGGATGGCGCCCGCGTTTGATCAGCAACAGCTCTCCTCCAAAGCCAGGAGAGACGCAGTCATAACTGCGTGCGAATCGCGCCCGCGCCAGCAGGCTGTCAACAACTGCCAGCACACGCGCTCCGGCAACCAGCGCATCGGAGTACGCGCCCACCTGCCGCGTGAGCGCGACAAAGATTCGGTGAATCTCAGCCTGCTCTTCTTCAAGCAGCCGCACCAGCTCGTTGTTCTGCTCGATCGTCTCCAGCGGCTCAACAAACACCGTCTGGCCCGACGAGCTCGCCCCGTGAATCACGCCCGTTACGCGCCGCTTGAGCTCGGCCCGCACCGGAATCACAAACCGATCGCCGCGAATCGTGATCACGTCGTCCTGCGTCGATCCGTCGCTCGACAGTTTCCTGAGCGCGGCGCGCAGGCTCTCTTCAATCGCGCGCTGCTGCCGCTCCTGCTCGCGGCGAATGCGGTTCAACTCCGGCGATGCATCGTCGGCCAGCGAACCATCGGGCTGAATCTTGCGCTCAATCGTCTCGGCCAGCCCGCGCAGGTTTCCGGTCAGCGAAGCCGACAACTCCGCAAGCCCCGTCAAGCGTCCAACAAGGCGTGCCGGAGGCTCGCGCAAAAAACCCTGCCACGCAGCGATATCGTTGGCCAGCCGCGCCACGGCCTGCAGTTCCGCGGCCTCGAGCGCCGCCTCGGGAATCCGCGCCTTCGCAGCCAGCTCCGTGGGATCGAACAGCCCGCCCAGCGGCACTGAGACCTGTTCCTCGATCAGCAGCCGCACCTCGGCGGTGAGCCGGTGCTGCCGGCTTATCCAGTCTTCGTCAGAGGAAGGATGCAGCGCCAGGATCGCCTCGCGCCCGACGCGCGAAGCCGCAAAACCGGCCACAAGCTCGACGAGCGGCTCCCACTCGAGCGCAGCCACATCGGCATGTGCAACCGGCGACGGAATGGGATCGAGCAGGGGCACTGGATTTGAGATTTCAGATTCGGTTGCGAGAACGGATCCGCAGAAATTGGCCGCGGTCCTAAAAAGAAATCCCGCAGCTGGGCTCAGGAACTCGAGCTTGACGCCGCCGCGCAGGCACACGCGCCCCCGCAGCCGCTCGCCGTCCCGGTCTCTGCGGGGGATTTGGTTTCGGCCGGGGCGGGCTTGCCGCCCGAATCGCCGGTCTTTGCATCGCTCGTCGAGGAGTCGCTCGATGAGCTGCTCTTCGACGCGTAGTCGTTCACATACCAGCCTGCGCCTTTGAAGTGAAAACCAGGCACGGTCAGCGGGCGCTCCAGCGCGCCGCCGCACTTGGGGCAAACCTCTTCAGGCTTGGCGCTGAAGCTTTGGATCTTTTCAAATTTGTGGCCGCACTGGGTGCAGCGGTACGGGTACAGTGGCAAAGTTCTCAACTCCCAGGGGGAAGCGTCTCCCACCATCTATTCTATCGGGAATTGAGGAATCGCCTGCAATCGACCGTCCCGTCCGCCCCACCAAGGCCTTGACCGCTTGAAGTGGTATCAATATGCGTGCCCCATCTTTTCCGCAGGACGCCGCAGCGATCCGCGGAAAGGGTGGGAAAGCACAAATTCATAAGGTCGGGAACTCGTAACCGCCGCTCAGCGCACCTTGATCGGCACTGTTGCGCCCATGTCTTCCCATACCAGCGAAAGCGTTCCTTTGCCCCCGCCGTTATCGGTAATGGCGTAGGTCAGGTTCTCAACCATCGAGGCCGGCTTCGACATGGTCATCTTGGTCCGGCCCAGGTCTTTCGACGCGTCATACGCAAGTCCCCACTCGCCCGTCGCTTTGCTCACAATCAGCACCCAGGCATTGGGATTCGAAATGTCGACAAAGAGCGTGTACTTCCCCGCGGGAACGCTCAAATCGCCGATGGTCAGGTCGCCGCTGGTCTCGAGCGTGGTGGCGGAGTTTGCGCCCGCGCGCCACACCGGATAGTGCGGATCGTGGCTGATCAGCCCATCCTTGCTAAAGATCTTGCCCTCGCGTCCGCGCACGCGGGGCGAGCTGTAGGTAATGGTGATGGTTTTGCCGCTCACGGTGGCCGTCGCAGTGGCCGGCGGGCTTTTCGGCGGTCCCTGCTGGGCCAGTAAAGTGGTTGCGGCAAACAGAAGGCCGGTGCACACAAGCAGTCGTTTCATGTTGATCTGTCTCCTCCGGGAAGAGGCCGCGTTTGCATCCCTCGGCCCCGACGCGAGAATTGTCGCACCGCGCGCCCCGTTTCGGAAACCCGGATTGCGTGAGGTCCGTGAAAATCCTGTTATCATGCGGGCATTGCATGCAGCAGACTCTTGCACTTCCGTCGCCAGGCCAGCGCTTTCGGGCAGCGCTCGAGGCCGAGAAACCCCTGCAAGTCGCCGGCGCCATCAACGCCTACACCGCGCGCCTCGCTCAGGCCGTGGGTTTCCGCGCGCTCTATCTCTCCGGCGGAGGTGTGGCCGCCAACTCGCTGGGCCTTCCCGACCTCGGCATCAGCACCATGGAAGACGTGCTTACCGACGTCCGCCGCATCACCGATGCAACTGATCTGCCGCTCCTCGTCGACATCGACACGGGTTGGGGTTCGGCCTTCAACATCGCGCGCACCATCCGCCAGATGATCAAGGCCGGCGCAGCCGCCGTACATATCGAGGACCAGGTGGGCGCCAAGCGCTGCGGTCACCGCCCCGGCAAGGAGCTCGTCTCCACTGAAGAGATGTGCGACCGCATCAAGGCTGCTGTCGACGCCCGCTCCGATCCCGCCTTCGTCATCATGGCCCGCACCGATGCGCTCGCCAGCGAGGGGCTCGAGGCCGCCATCGCGCGCGCCCAGGCCTACGTTGCCGCCGGCGCCGACATGATCTTTGCCGAAGCCGTGACCGACCTCGCCATGTACACCCGGTTCCGCGAGGCCGTAGGCGTGCCCATCCTGGCCAACATTACCGAGTTCGGCCAAACTCCGCTTTGGACGCGCGACGAGCTCACCCAGGCCGGCGTCGACATCGTCCTCTACTGCTGCGCTGCCTACCGCGCCATGAACGCCGCTGCGCTCAAGGTCTACGAGACCATCCGCACCGAGGGTACGCAGAAGAGCGTTGTGCCGCTGATGCAAACCCGCGCCGATCTTTACAAATATCTCGACTATCACGCGTACGAGCAGAAGCTCGACGAACTCTTCGCGAAACAGAAACAATAACCGCCGCGATTCCCACAGAGGAATCTTCCCGATTACGGTACGCCGCGAATCTCAACAGATTTGTAACCGGAATGTTATGCCCCATTATTGGTGCATCGGCACAATAGACACATGTTCCAACATCGCTCGATGCGCCTCGCGCAGGTCTACTCCTGCTGGAACTGGAAGTGTGCACTGATGAGCGCAACCGCTCGCTCGCTGGTGTACCTTGCGGCCACCATCCGCACCGGCCTTCGCGGTAGTCTTGCGATCGTGCTGGTTGAGGTGGCTTATGTAACGCTCACCGCCGGCCTCTACGCCGGCATGCAGCAAAAGGCGCTCGGCCTTCGCTCACGCCTGCTTGGCAACCTGCTGGTGGCGATCGGCGTCCCCGCCCTGGCGCAGACAATGGACTGGATCACCCATCGCCTCACCGGCCCGGCGGTTGCGCCAAAGGCCATTCTCGCTGTCTGCATCTTCACGCTGCTCTCAGCGCTCTTTCATCTGCACGTCATGCGCAACGGAGCCTTCCTCACCAACGGCCAAGGCCGTTCGCTGGTTGATGATTTCCGCCGCATGCCTCGCCTGATCGTTGGATTCATTGTCAAGCCGGTAACGTTGCTCTCCGCGCGGCTGCCGCGGGCCACGAGCGCTGTAGAGTCAGAGGCCGCGCTCTAAAGAACTTGCTGAAAAAGTGATTCTGCGTGCGCGAAATGCGGCAGGGGCTAAAGCCCCGGAATCATTTCATAGGCCTATTCGGCACGACTGAAGTCGTGCCCTGATACAAGACTCCCTTCCGAATTCTCTTTCAGCAAGATCTAAAGTCGTTCGTTCAGCCAGGCCCCGGCGCTTGCCACTCCCGCTCTCCATCCTTTACTTTGAAGCTCTCCGAGGTCGAATCATGATTGAGAGCGCTACTTCCTCTGCGTTCAAGCCCAAGAAGTCCGTCGCCCTTTCCGGCACGCCGGCGGGCGAAACCGCCATCTGCACCGTCGGCCAGAGCGGCAACGACCTGCACTACCGCGGCTACGACATCGCCGATCTCGCCGCGCACTGCGAATTTGCTGAAGTTGCGCATCTGCTGATCCACGGCAAGCTGCCCAACGCGGCAGAGCTGGCGGCATACAAAAAGCGTCTGCTGGGTTTTCGCAGCCTGCCTGCCGAAGTGAAGCAAGCCCTCGAGCAACTGCCCGCGGACGCTCACCCGATGGATGTGATGCGCACAGGTGTCTCCGTGCTCGGCTGCCTGCGCCCTGAACCGGAAGACCATGACGCCGCGGGAGCGCGCGATATCGCCGATACCCTGCTGGCATCGCAGCCTTCGATGCTCCTTTACTGGCACCACTATGCGCGTCACGGCAAGCGCATTGCGGTCGATGCCGACACCGAACCGCTTGCAGAGCATTTTCTCCATCTGCTGCACGGCCGCGCTCCAGGTGCGGAGTGGATCCACGCCATGCAGGTATCGCTGACGCTCTACGCCGAGCATGAGTTCAACGCCTCCACCTTCACCGCGCGCGTCATCGCCGGCACCGGCTCCGATCTCTATTCGTGCATCTGCGGCGCTATCGGCGCACTCAAGGGGCCCAAGCACGGCGGCGCCAACGAAGTGGCCCTGGTTATCCAGCAGCGCTATTCGTCGCCGGACGAGGCCGAGGCCGACATCCGCCGCCGCGTCGCCAACCGTGAAGTCGTCATCGGCTTCGGTCATCCCGTTTACACCATCGGCGATCCGCGCAGCGAGGTCATCAAGAAACAGGCGCAAGCCCTGGCGGTAGACGCCCGCGGCAAGCGCCTCTTCGCCATTGCCGAGCGCATTGAAAGCACCATGCAAGACGCCAAGCGCATGTTCCCCAACCTCGACTGGTACTCGGCCGTGGCCTATCACCTGATGGGCATTCCCGTCGAGCTCTTTACGCCGATCTTCGTGATGGCGCGAACGGCCGGCTGGTGCGCGCACGTCATCGAGCAGCGCCACGACGGCAAAATCATCCGGCCGTCGGCGGTTTACACGGGGCCTGAAGATTTGAAGTTTGTTCCGATTGCGGAGCGGAGTTAAGGCGGAGGGCCGGGAGTCCCTCCGGACAACCGGGCTGGAGCCCGGCGCTACAGCGTGTACGCCCCAATCCGCGTCTCGCGGCTGGTCAGCTCATCGCATGCGCGGTCCAGCACTTCGTAGTCCTGGTCGTGAGCCTTGCGGAAGGCGCGGAAGTCCTCTTCGCTCTCCCAGCGGTCGATGGTCAGGTAGCTGCCCGGCACGTAGGCGTCGCGCAGCAGCTCGGTGCCAAGGTAGCTGGGCGAGGTGCGGAAGAGCTGGGCCCACGAGCCATCGGAGCCGTAGGCGGCTTCAAACGCGGCGATCTTGTCTTCAGCGATTTCGAACTGCCAGACTACGACGAACATGCGTCTCCCCAGTCCTGCTGTCGATGTATTCATGGTAGCGCAGGGAGATCAGGGGTCAGGGGTCAGGGGTCAGGGATCAGAAATCACCCGTACCCCGTCCTTTTCGCGGCCTCATCGCGAAAAGGGCGGGAGGCCACGATCCCCTACACCCACCCTGCATCGATCACGTAGCTCTGGTTGGTGATCGCGCTCGAATCGTCGGCGGCCAGGAACATCATCAGCCGCGCCACCTCGTCCGGCTCAATCTGCCGCTTGATCGCCTGGTTGCTCATGATCTCGGCACTGTACTCGGGCGTGTAGACGAGCCGCTTCTGCTTCTCAGTGGCGATCGCGCCCGGCATCACCGCATTCACGCGAATATTGTCGCGCCCTAACTCGTGCGCCAGCGTTCGCGTCAGCCCCACAATCGCGGCCTTCGCCGTCACATAAAGCGGCAGGCCCGTGGACGGAATGACCCACGAAATCGAACTCATATTGACGATTGATCCGCCGCCGGTTTTGCGCATGTGCGGCAGCACGGCCTGAACCGTAAAAAACTGCGGCCGCAGATTCACCGCCATCGACCTTTCCCAGTACTCCGGCGTCACGTCCTCAATCCTGTGGCGCACATCGTTGCCGGCGTTGTTCACCAGCACGTCAATCGCGCCCAGTTCCCCGGCAATCTCCTCAATCGCCGCCTTCAGCCGAGCCAGGTCCGCCAGATCGCAGTGCTTGTAGAGCGGTTTCGGGCAGCCCTCGGCGGCAAGCTTCTCCGCCAGCGCCTGCGCCGGCCCGTCCTGCACGTCAAGAAAGGCCACCCGCGCCCCTTGCCGCGCAAATCCGGCTACGATCGCCTCGCCAATTCCCGTGGCCCCGCCGGTCACCAGAATCCTGCGCCCCATGAGGCTCGGGTAACGGCCAAAGCGTGATTCCTTTTCTTGCATAAGCCCTTCTCTTGCTGCCGGTTGTACCGGCGTACCGAGTGTATGCCCAACCCCGCCCGCAGGACTACGGGATCGATCTCACTTGCTGGTACAGCGTCTCCCCTGTCCGGGTGCATACTAATAAGGTAGGTCGTACTATGCGAGAGAAGTCTTCCCCTGTGTCTCTCTACGGTTCAGTGCGGCCGCGTGACCAACACATTGGCATATCACCAGGGGCTGCTATCCATAAGGGCTGCATGCAGATGCGGCCTTGTTGAACGAAACTGGCCAGAACGCGGCGAATTGGCGATCGGGTAAAGGCCCAACGTGTGCCCGCCAGGCAAATCGCTTTTAGGGCTGCCGATCTAGGGATGTTGAAGCGCGGGGCGCGGCAGCTCAATGTTCCACAGGCCCCGGATGATTACGTTTTCAAGAAATCTGCTGAGCTCGATGGAGAGGAACCAAATGAAAGCTGCTGCTCGTTTCCCCGGCATCCGAGTTACCGCGAACGGTAACCAGCTTGTCTCGTACCATACTGAAACCCGGATTGCAGACGCCGGGGTGTTTTATCCAATCACCCCATCGACTGAAGGTGGCGAGCTGTTCCAGCAGGCCTACGCCGAGGGCCATCTGAACGTCTTTGGCGGCAGCACGATCGCCATTGAGGCTGAAGGCGAGCACGCCGCGCAGGGCGGCGCCATCGCTCACTCCGTCTGCGGCAAGCGCGTGGTCAACTTCACTTCGGGCCAGGGGGTGGTCTACGGCGTTGAGCAGTACTATCACGCGCCGGGCAAGGGCTCGACGATGGTCATCGAGGTTGGCGCCCGCGCGCTCACCAAGCACGCCCTCAATGTGCACTGCGGCCACGACGATATCTACGGCGCGCTCGACACCGGATGGATCATGCTCTTCGGCAAGGACGCGCAACAGGCAGCCGACCAGGCCCTCATCCTTCGCCGCGTCACCGAGCTCTCGCTTACGCCGGGCATGAACATCATGGACGGCTTCCTCACCAGCCACCTCGAGCGCACCTTCTACAAGCACGAGTCGGAGCTGATTCGCGAATACCTCGGCGCCCCCGACGACGTCATCGAGTGCCCCACCGAGGCGCAGCGCGTTCTCTTCGGGCCCACGCGCCGCCGCGTTCCCAAGATGGTCGATCTCGCCAACCCCATCCTGCTCGGCCCGGTACAGAACCAGGAGCACTACATGCAGGGCGTAGCGGCGCGGCGCAATAACTTCGCCGAGCCGATTCTGAAGTTCCTCGAAGACGCATACAAGGATTTCGGCGAGCTGACCGGCCGCTACTACGGACTGGTGAGCGAGTACCAAAATGAAGACGCCGATACCGTCTTCGTCTCGCTTGGCTCGGCTGCAGAGAACATCGAAGCCGCCGTCGATTACCTGCGCCAGACCCGCGGCGCTTCAGTCGGTTCGATTCACGTCAACGTCATTCGACCCTTCCCTGAGGCAGCCATCGTTGCAGCGCTCAAAGGCAAGAAGAACGTCATCATCCTCGAGCGCACCGACGAAGCGCTGGCCGGCGACAACCCGCTCGGCCGCGACATCCGCACCGCGTTCTCCAAAGCCGTTCAGGGTACCGAGGGCATTCCTAACATCACCCTAGGCGAAGTTCCCTGCTTCATCGGCGGCACCTATGGCCTGGGCTCGCGTGACTTCCGCCCCGAGCACGTGATTGGAGCATTTGAATACGCCACCGCGGGCCGCGCGCGTAAAGACGGCAAGACCGCGGCCGACGGCGTCAGCTTCATCGTCCTCGGCATCGACCACCCCTACTCGGTGGTCGGCGATGAAACCCCATCCCTGCTGCCCGACGGCGCAATTGCCGTCCGCCTCCACTCCATCGGCGGCTGGGGCGCCATCACCACCGGCAAGAACCTGGGCGCAATCATCGGCGACCTGAACGATCTGCTCTTCGAGCGCGATGGCCTGGTCGATGAGCTGGGCAATCCAAAAGAAGTGATTCACGTCAGCGCCAATCCCAAGTACGGCTCCGAGAAGAAGGGCGCGCCGACCAGCTACTTCATGGTTGCGGCCAAGGAGCGCATTCGCGTCAACTGCGATCTGCGCCACGTGACCACCGTTCTTTGCTGCGACCCCAAGGCCTTTACCCACACCAACCCACTCGACGGCATGCAGGAGGGCGGCTCGTTTGTGTGGGAGTCGGATGTGGACGGCGAGCGCGCATGGGAGAACCTGCCGATCTGGGCGCGCAAGCAGATTATCGAGAAAAAGATCCGCGTCTTCACGCTGCCTGGCTTCGCCATCGCGCGCAAGGCAACCGATCGCGGCGACCTGCAGCTCCGCATGCAGGGCAACGCATTTCTCGGCGCATTCTTCCGCGTCAGCCCGCTGCTGAAAGAATTTGGCATCACGCCCGAGCAATATCGCGACGTTGTCTACAAGCAGTACGTGAAAAAGTTCGGCAAGCTCGGCGACGCCGTTGTGCAGTCGAACATGGAAATCATGACCCAGGGCTTCGAGCAAGTGAAGGAGATCGAGATCGGCGCGCTGGCCGCGGCCGATCGCTCCAGCCTGCGCGGCCAGGCGCTGCTGCCCATCCTCAACCAGGAGCCGGTCTCGGTTGAGGTTGAAGCGGGAGTTGTGGCGGGAATGCGCCGCAACACGCCGATGCCGCAAGGCCAGTCGCCCCGGCCGCCGGTCGCTTCAATCAACGAATTCGATGCGGAGTTCCGCTCGCACTTCGGATACAACCAGCCTTCTACGCCGCTCTCGGCCCTGGGTGTGATTGCCGCGGCCACCGGCGACACCGCCTCAAAGTACGTCGCCCGCCGCGAAACCCCGCTCTATATTCCTGAAAACTGCACGCAGTGCATGGAGTGCATCTCGGTGTGTCCCGACACTGCTCTGCCCAACTGCTCGCAGGATCTGAGCACCGTTCTGAATACCGCGGTTGCGAATTATGTGACCGACACCGGCGAGCGCCGCAAGATCATGGAGAAGCTGCCCGAGATCGAGAAGCAGACGCGGCAGCGCATGATGGCCGAGATCAAGACGGGAACTCCGCTGCCCACCATCATCCGCGAGGTTACTGAGTCGGTCGACGGCTTCTCCTCCGAGGCCAAGGCGCAATTCTACTCGATTCTCGACAAGGTGCCGATGGCCTACCAGAAGGTGAACGCCATCTTCAGTTCGCCGGAGCGCAAGACTCCCGGGTCGGGCGGCATCTTCTCAATCTTCGTCTCCGATCTGTGCAAGGGCTGCGCCGCCTGCGTCACGGCCTGCGGCGATCACCAGGCGCTGAAGATGGTGCAGGAGACAACTGAAGTCAACGCGCAGCACGAGACTGGAACTGCATTCCTGAATCTGCTGCCCGACACCTCGCAGAAGTTCCTCGGCCTCTACAACAACGCCAACCCGGCCGACTCAAAGACCGCCACGCTGCGCAACATGCTCATGGTGCGGCGCAACTACGACGCGCTGGTGGCCGGCGACGGCGCCTGCGCCGGCTGCGGAGAGAAGAGCGTGCTGCGCTCCATCGCCGCGGTCACTGAGGCGTACATGCGCCCTCTCTTCCACGCCAAGAGCGACCGCTTCGTGGCCAAAGCAGGAGACCTGGAAAGGAAAGGCGTGGAGCGCCTCGGAGCGCTCAAGGCAGCCAACCCCGCCGAGTACGAGCTCACCCGCCAGGCCATTGCCCACCTGGTAATGGGCCTGGGCGGCGAAGACGAGAAGGACACCAAGGCGCGCATCGCCGCCTACGAAACCGAGCACGGCGTCATCGCCGATGCTCAGCTCGTCGAGGCTCTGGCCGCGGTGCTGCTCACCGAGGCCTTCAACCACAAGAACCTGCAGCCCATCGACGGCCGCCTGGCCAACGGCATGAGCGTAATGGCCATGGCCGCGCACACCGGCTGCAACACCGTCTACGGCTCAACCTCGCCCAACAATCCGCATGCGTATCCCTGGATGAACTCGCTCTTCCAGGACGGCGTAACCGTGGGCTGGCTGATGGGCGAAAGCTTCATCGTCGATCACGCCCGCCGCTCGGTCATTCCCGAGCGCCTGGCTGACATCCTGCTCTTCCGCGATAACGGCATCAGCGACGAGGAGTATTACCACTTCTCGCACTTCACCGATGCGCTGATGACCGACCAGGAGATCGCCGAATTGCCCAAGGTGTGGGTAGTCGGTGGCGACGGCGGCATCGGCGACATCGGCTACCAGAACACCTCGAAGGTGGTGCTGCAGAACCGGCCCAACGTGAAGGTGCTGATGCTCGACACGCAGGTTTACTCCAACACCGGCGGCCAGAACTCCGATTCGACCCCGATGCTGGGCGGCAACGACATGAACGTCTTTGGCGCGGCCACGCAGGGCAAGAACACTGAGAAGAAGACGGTGGCCGAGACCTTCCTCGCCGGCCACGGCTCGCCGTTCGTGGCGCAGTGCTCCATGGCCAACGCGCCCAAGCTCTACCGCGCCATTCTCGACGGCCTGGAGTATCGCGGCACCATGTTCCTGCAGGCCTTCACCACCTGCCAGCCCGAGCACGGCGTCCCTGACGACATGGCCCTGCACCAGGCGCAGCGCGTGCGCGACTCGCGCGGCGTGCCGGAGTTCGTCTTCGACCCACGGCTCGGCGAAAGCTACCAGGAAGCGCTCGACATCAAGGGCAACCCGTCCATCGATCTTGACTGGTACGAGACCAGGGACAAGGCTACCGGCGAGACCCGCCGTTACACCGTGGCCCACTGGTGCACCACCGAGGCGCGCTTCCGCAATCACCTGAAGAAGATCAAGCCCGAGCAGACCGCAAAGATGATCCCGCTCGATAACATGCTGGTGCGCATCACGCAGCAGGATGTGGTCTACCGCTACTACCTCAACCCGCAGCACCGCAGCTTCATTCCCGACTTCGGCGTGTACATCACGGTTGAGAACGAGGGCAAGGTCACCCACCACGCGCTTTCGCGCCAGCTGGTGATGTTCTGTGTGGAGCGGCGCAAGGCGTGGCGCATGCTGCAGTCCAAGGCCGGCATCGTGAACCGCGAGTACCTGGCGCAGAAGGCGATCCTCGCCGAAGTCGAATCCGGCAAGCTCCCGCTCGACGAGCTGTTCACGC
>Ga0326728_10011338_pt1 | contig 20410 bp, 17 predicted proteins | sample MB3enrmetagenome_FD_207602 | JGI IMG/M metagenome (GOLD analysis project Ga0326728, IMG submission 207602) | Lab enriched peat soil microbial communities from McLean, Ithaca, NY, United States - MB31MN | ecosystem: Environmental > Terrestrial > Soil > Wetlands > Peat | place: USA: New York... | reverse complement strand
CCCTCTGTCAAACCTTTTCCATCATCCCAGACCGGTTACAACTCTAGTCGACTCCCTCTCAATCCCGAAACTCGTTCCGGATCAGCGGCCTGCCACCCAACCGCAAGGCACCTTACGGAACCGCTGCGAACCCCGCTCGGTGAGTTGCGAATTCCGTCTGATAAACTTGAGGACTGAAAGCAGGTATGAACGATGTCCAGACGCAACGGAGACAAGTCCCAGTTCGGCCGACTACGCAAGCAAAAGATTGCGCGCCGCGTGCGTAATCGGGAATTGCGAAAGCAGCTCACGGAGAAGACTGGAATTGATCCCCTGCGCCGCACGTCTTAGAGCGCTCTCCACATTCGGCCGTGCGGCCCCCGCCATTCAGGCCTGTGCAGCAGTCATCGTTATCCTAGCCCCTGCCGCATTGGCGCAAAGCGGTCCTCCATCGGAAGTCGACTGGTCCGTGTATGGTCACGACCGTGGCGGCTCGAAGTGTTCCCCGCTCTCAGACATCAATGAGGGCAATGTCCGAGAACTGGCAGTGGCCCGAACCTTTCACTCGGGCGGTATCTACGACCCGAAGAGCCATGGCGGCAAGCAGTCCGCATTCGAATATACGCGCCTGTTCATTCCCGATAAATTGCGATCGTAGGAGGTTCACATGCGAAACTTCGACAGTCTCTCGGAACGCGAGATGCTGGCACTCGCCATCTCGTTGGAGGAGGAGGACGAGCGCGTGTACGCCGACTACGCCGAAGGCCTGCGCGAAAATTTTCCCGCCTCGGCAGCCGTGTTCGACGGTATGCGCACAGAAGAATCGTCGCACCGGCGCAGGCTCATTGAGCTCTATCAGCAGAGGTTCGGAGAGCACATTCCGCTCATCCGGCGGCAGGACGTCAGGGGTTTTCTCAACCGCAAACCGGTGTGGCTGGTGCGTCCCCTGGGCCTGGATACCGTGCGCAACCAGGTCACCGCCATGGAGGTGGAGAGCCGGCGCTTTTACGAAAAGGCCGCCGCGCGAGCGCAAGATGCAGGTGTGCGCCAGTTGTTGGACGACCTGGCGCAGGAAGAACGGACGCATGAAGACCGCGCCGAAGAACTGGAAAAGGACAAGCTGCGGCCGGATGTTAAGCACCAGGAAGACGAGGCCAACCGCCGCCTGTTCTTGCTGCAAATCGTTCAGCCCGGTCTGGCTGGCCTCATGGACGGGTCTGTATCCACGCTGGCGCCGGTTTTCGCCGCAGCCTTCGCCACGCGGAATAGTTGGGACGCATTTGTCGTGGGATTGGCGGCGTCGCTCGGCGCCGGGATCAGCATGGGCTTTGCCGAGGCACTTTCCGACGACGGCAGCCTCACCGGCCGTGGCCACCCATGGGCACGCGGCCTGATTTGCGGCTTGATGACGGCGCTCGGCGGCGTAGGTCATACCCTACCCTTCTTGATTCCCGATTTCAAAGTTGCGATGGCCGCCGCCATCATTATCGTCTTGGTCGAATTGGGCCTCATCTCGTGGATTCGGCACCGGTATATGGAAACGCCTCCGCTCTCGGCGGCTCTCCAGGTCGGCTTGGGTGGCGCCCTGGTTTTCCTGACCGGCGTGCTGATCGGCAGCGCGTAACGGCCGGTCAGAGAAAACGCATAGATTCTGGGTCGTTCCGCCGCCTTGCTTCATCCAACAAGCAGCGATGTGTTCCAATGAGTGCCGCGCGCTCATCGCGCAGTTGAATGACCTCCTGGACAAGGACGCGCTAACTCACGTGACGCCGGCTTGTCTTAACCATCTTCGATCCTGCCGGCGCTGCGCTTGCCTGGTTCGAACTGTCAGAAAGACGATCGAGCTGTACAGAAGCTTCGACCCGCCGCCGATTCCCGCCGGACTGCACAGCCAGATCTGGGCGGTTTTGGCCCGGCACCGGGATTGATGGGACTTCGCGTTGCTCGGAACAGCGCCAACAAGCATGTGACTTGACCACGCCCTATCTTCTCGGTTCCGCGCTATGCACGACGGTCACTTCCGCCAAATTGTTATCATGTTCGCTTGTTTGAGCTCCAAACGGACAACGCTGCGCAATATTTGCGTTCGCGCGGCATCGCCGGCGAGGCTCTGCGGGTCACCGAGTTGGGCGGCGGCGTTTCCAACACGGTCTTGCTGGTTGAGGCCGGTGAACGCCGCTCGATTCTGAAACAGGCGCTGGGCAAGCTGCGCGTCGAGGACGATTGGTTTTCCGACCGCGACCGCATCTTCCGCGAGTCGGCTGCTATGTGCTGGCTCGCGCCCCGTCTGCCCGCCGGCAGCGTCCCCGAAATTCTTTTTGAGGACCACGAGAATTACTTGTTCGCGATGACCGCAGCGCCCCCGGACGCCGAAACGTGGAAATCACTCCTCCTGCGGGGAGAATTCGACTCCTGCGTCGCCGAACGCATCGCCCGGATGCTCGCGGCGATCGTCTCGGCAAGTTGGGCCGACCCAGGATCCGAGCGCGCATTTGGCGACCAAACCGTTTTTGACCAATTGCGCCTCGATCCCTATTACCACACCACCGCGGCGCGCCATCCCGATCTCTGCCCGCACTTCGACCGGCTCATGCGTGAATCCTCCGCGCGAAGAGTCAGCCTGGTGCACGGGGACTGGAGCCCCAAGAATTTCCTCGTCAGCCCCGGCACGGTCATGGCCATCGATTTTGAGGTGACACACTTCGGTGATCCGGCATTCGATTCGGCGTTCTTGCTCAATCATCTCTTATTGAAATCGTTCTACCGTCCGAAATGGAGCGCCGAACTCACCCGGCTCGCCCTGCGTTTCTGGGAGGTCTACCGCGCCGCGATCCCGGCCGATTGCGATTGGATCGAAACGGCCACGCTGGCTCACCTCGGCTGCCTGATGCTCGCGCGCATCGACGGCAAGTCGCCCGCTGAATACATCACGGATTTCCCACTGCGCGAAAGCGTCCGCCGCTTTGCACGAAACGTGATACTTTCTCCGCCCGCGCACGTTGCCGATGTCTTCGAGCACGCTCAGAGGTGTGCAACATGAGCCTCATCGTCAAGGGCCTTCGCGCACTCGAAATCCTGGACTCACGCGGCAACCCCACGGTCATGGTCGAGGTGGAGCTTTCCGATGGAACAGTCGCCAACGCCAAAGTGCCCTCGGGCGCCTCGACCGGGTCCCACGAAGCTCGCGAGCTTCGCGACGGCGATGCCGGGCGTTACGCCGGAAAAGGCGTGCGCCGAGCCGTTGAGAGCGTGCACCGCGTGATCGCCTCCGCGCTACAGGGCGCTAACGCCGAAAACCAGCCCGCGATCGACCAGCGACTGATCGAGCTCGACGGCACGCCGGATAAGTCCCGGCTTGGTGCGAACGCCATCTTGGGTGTCTCCTGTGCCGTCGCACGCGCCGTCGCCCGTTCGCACGGCGTTCCATTGTGGCGTCACCTTGCGGGCCATCGCAGCGCCGTCGTGCCCGTCCCCATGGTCAACATACTCTCCGGCGGGCTGCATGCGGGCCGCAACTTCGAGTTCCAGGATTTTCTCGCCATCCCTCTCGATTTCCCTACGTACGCTGAGGCGCTCGAAGCAATCGTCGCCCTGCATCGGGCCGCACGAACGGTGCTGGAGAGACACGGCTATCTCCTGACGGGTGTCGCCGATGAAGGCGGCTGGGGCCCGCATTTGCCAACCAATGAAACCGCCCTCGACATGATGCAGGAAGCCATCGGCGCCACACAACATCACGCTGCTGGGAAGATAGCCATCGCCATCGACGCGGCGGCGTCGCATTTTTACAGCGAAGACAAATACGAACTTCGCACTGAGCGCCGGTCTCTTACCTCCGGTGAGATGATCGGCCTCCTCTCCGCCTGGGCCGATCGTTACCCCGTCGTCTCCATTGAAGATGGCCTGGCGGAAGATGATTGGACCGGTTGGCGGAAGCTGACGGAAACAATCGGATCGAAGGTGCAGCTCGTCGGCGACGATCTGTTCGTCACGAATCCCGCCCGCCTTGATCGCGGCATTCGCGAACGATCCGCCAACGCCGTGCTGGTGAAGATGAACCAGATCGGCACGCTAACCGAGACCTTCCAGGTTATCGACCGCGCGCGCGAAGCCGGATTCCGCGCGGTGATCTCGGCGCGCTCCGGCGAGACCGAAGATGATTTTCTTGCGGATCTCGCTGTGGCCTCGGGCGCGGGCCAAATCAAAGTCGGTTCCATCACTCGGTCCGAGCGCCTGTCCAAATACAACCGCCTTTTGGAGATTGAAAGCGGCCACGCGGTTGCGTACGCTACGCACCTGTTATAGTGATCCGCAGCGAGGCGTTCACATGCTCTGGCTGCGCGGCTTGGTTTTCACGTTCCTTGTACCGTTCGTGGTCGGCTGCCTGGTCCCGCAATCTTTACGGCCACCAGGCGGAGTTGCTCCCGGCATTTGGCAATTGGGTTACATCTTAGTTGCCGCGGGCACCGCACTGTATCTGTGGTGCTTGATCTGCTTTCTGCTCGCCGGAGGCACGCCCGCCATCTTTTTCACTCGCCACCTTGGCTTCCTGCTTGGCGAGGAGCCGCCGGACGTCGTCCGCACCGGTCCGTATCGTTTTTCTCGAAACCCGATGTATGTCGCCGTGATTGCCGCAATCTTCGGACAAGCGGTGCTATATCGATCCAGCCAGATCCTGATCTACGGCGTGGCCGCGGCGCTCTTCTTTGAAATTGTTGTCGTCTTTTTGGAAGAACCTCACCTTCGTAAGACTCGCGGACCCGGCTACCAGCAGTACCTGCAAGCGGTTCCTCGATGGGTCGGGCGCTCCCGCGGTTGACCGCCGCTGCGCTACTTCACCGGCACAAACTCGACGTCGACCGGCCCCATTACTTCCAGCTTCTGCCCCGTCGGCGTGAGCCGGCCTGTCTTCTGGTCAATCTGAAATACGACCAGACTGTTGGAGTTCTGGTTCGCGGCGACCAAATACCCTCCCGTTGGATCCAGTTCAAAGCCGCGCGGTATCTTGCCTTGCGTCGGCACGCGCTCCACCTGCGTTAGCGTTCCTTCCGCCGCATCGACCGCAAAGACAGCGATGCTATCGTGGCCGCGATTGGAACCATACACGAATTTCCCGGAAGGATGCACCCGAAGCTCAGCCGCGCTGTCGTCGCTGGTGACTTTGTACCCATCGGGCAGCGTTGAAATCGTTCCCTTCGGCCGCAACGCGCCGCGCTTGGCGTCATACTCAAATGTCGAAACGGTGCACTGCATTTCGTTGATTACGTACAGAAACCGCCCGTTGGGATGAAACACAAAGTGACGCGGCCCGGCGCCGGGAGAAGTCTGGCTGAACGGAGGATCGTTCGGCGTTAACGATCCCTTCGCCGAATCAAACCGATACACCGAAATCTCGTCCAAGCCCAGGTCCGCCACCAGCGCGAACCGATTGTCAGGCGACGTGTTGATGCAGTGCGGGTGCGGCCCCTCTTGCCGTTCCTTGTCGATACCTGATCCATGGTGCTGGATGGCGGCGGAGGCCTCATGTAATTTCCCATCCGCCTCGATCGGCAACACGGCGACGCTACCGCCCTCATAATTCGCCACGCAAACGTTCTTGCCGGTTTTGTCCACCGTCACATGACACGGGCCAGTCCCCCGCGAAGAAACTTGGTTGAGAAAGGTCAGCTTGCCGGTCTTGCTGTCGATGGAGTAAGCGCTGACCGCGCCCGTCTTTTGGCCCCTGAAGTCGTCCACTTCGTTCACGGCATACACGAAGCGGTGGTTGGGATGGACCGCCAGGTAGGAAGGACCAATGGCCTCCGCGGCCAGTCCGAGTGGTGTGAGCTTACCGCTCGCGGCATGGAAGCGAAAAACGTAGATGCCTTTGCTGTTATTCTCGGTGCTGGTCCCGATGTAAGCAAGAAAGTCTTGTCCCGAATTGCGGTCCGAACCCCGCCCCCTTGTCACGAGCAAGGGAAGAACAAGCAGCACCGCCAATAGGGGGAAAAAATCGCGTATCGTCATCATCCGTTCCATGAAACCGCACTCCGCGCGGCAGCGCAAGCTGACTCGACTCTCCGTCCTGAGGATTCTCGGCCCCCTCCTGGCCGCGTTATATCAGGAAACATGAGCCGCCATGCCAGTGCCGTGCGGTGAACCATAATTATGCCGGACCCCGCTACCGCGATATTCTCAGTGTGGTTTGCCTTTTTTCTCGAATCCCTTATAGACTAAGAGAGCGGTAGATTACCGGGTTCCGTGATTTCATAAACGGGAGGGCCGCCATAATGAGTATCTTCAACAAGCGTCAGGAAGAGGTTCCACCCGCGCCACGACCGGCGGCGACTCCGCCGTCAAATCCCATCGAAGTGAAGAAGGAGGCAACACCCTTGTCCAGCACGCCTTTTAAAACCCCTGAGCCGCCGGACAGCACGCGTGGTCAGGCCAGCATTGGGAAGGCCGTGAAAATCAACGGCCAGATTTACAGCAAAGAGGACCTGTACGTCGATGGCGATGTAGAGGGTACCATCGAACTTCAGGATCACCGGCTCACCATCGGCCCCAACGGTAAGGTCCACTCCAGCGTGAAGGCGCGCGAAGTCGTGGTTCTGGGAAATATCCAGGGCAACGTCGACGCCAGCGACAAACTGGAAATCCGTAAGGATGCCCGGCTCGTCGGCGACATCAAAACCGCGCGCATCATTATTGAGGACGGCGCCTATTTCAAGGGCAGCATCGATATCGTCAAGCCCGAGCCGGCCAGGTCGTCCCCTAGTGCGCCGCCCCGGCCCCAAAGCGCGCCGGCCCCCGCCGCCAACGCACAGGGCGTTGCTGTTGCCGCCGAGGTGAAGCGCTAAGCTCAACGAAGGGGGTCAGGTAGTTGATCACGGAACGGTTGAGGAGCATGCTCCGTCGTCCAGGCGCTTCGTTGTCGTCTGGTCCTTCCGTTGTTGTGCCCGTGAATCATTCCTCGGTTGCCACGCTGTTCGATCGAGAGGTCGTGACCTCACGCCAGAGTCGCGGCCTTGAGCAGTTCTTCGCCTACGTCCGCGGGCAAGTCGGTTTGTCCATTCTCGATTTCGCCGGCGCCAGCCAGGAGAACATCAACTTCATCACCAACCTCGGCCATCGGCTCTATTCCGAGGATTTCGTTCGCTCCCTCGATGATGTCTTCGGCGACGAAGACCCTAACGACCAGACCAACCAGGGACTCATCGACCAATTCCTGCGGCAGATGCTCAACTTCGAAAAGGACCAGTTCGATGGTGTGCTGGTGTGGGACGTTTTGCAGTACCTCACACCCCCTCTGCTCACCGCCACGCTGGAAAAGCTGTCCACCATCGTGCGCCCGCAAGGTTACCTGCTGGCGTATTTCCACGCCGACGAGAAGGCGCGCCAGGTGCCCTTTTATTCGTTCCGGATCAAAGACCAGCAGACGCTGGTCCTCGCCCAGCGCGGCACGCGCCAGCCTGCCCAGATCTTCAACAATCGCAGCCTGGAGAAGCTCTTTCAGAAATTCGAATCGGTCAAGTTCTTCCTCACGCGCGAACAGCTGCGCGAAGTCATCGTCAGAAGGTAGCCCGCGGCCGAATCAACGGTAGTGCCCGCGCAACTGGTGCCAGCGCACTTTCACCGGGTCCAGATACGCCGCGAGGCCACCGAACGCACTGACCTTCGTACCCGTCACGTTGTTCCACTCAACCGGAACTTCCACCACGGAGTAACCCAACCGCCGCGCAATGAAAAGTGCCTCCACGTCGAATCCGAACCGCTCGATGCGCTGGCGCCGGAAAATCTCACGTGCGGCGCTCGTTTCGAACAGCTTGAAGCCACATTGCGTGTCCCGGAACGGCAAACCCGTCGTCAGCCGTGCCGCCAGGTTGAATAACTTGCCCGCCGACTCCCGCAACAGCGGCTGACGCACACCAATCAGCGACCGGTCGAGCGCCCTCGATCCGATCGCCACCTGTGCCCCCGCATCCCGCGCTGCCGTCCACAGTTTTTCAAGCTCTTCGATGGGCGTCGAAAGATCGGCGTCCGTCACCAGCGTCCATTCCCCCTTAGCCTTCTGGATGCCATTGCGCACCGAATAGCCCTTGCCGTGATTCCCAGGATTGCGCAGCACCCGGATCGCCGGGTTCTCCCCGGCCATATTCTGCGCCACGCGCGCCGTCGCGTCGCGCGAGCCATCGTCCACAACTAGAATTTCGGAAAAGTCCCACCTCGCGCGCGAAAGGTAGCAGCCCACCTTCTGGAGCGTGGCAGGCAGCCGATTCTCTTCGTTGTAAGCGGGGATAACGATCGTCAGAGAGCGCGTCAAAGCGATTATAATAACGTATTTCCCCCAAGGAGAATCGTTTGTCCCTGGAAGATGAGCTGCTCAAACAGCGCTGGGCACGCATCCGCGAGATCGAAGACCTGGGGTACCGCGCCTACGGTAAGCGGTATGACTTCACCCACACCATCCCGCAGATCATCGCCGAGTACGGCCCCAAGCCCGCCGAAGAGCTTTCCCCCGGCCTGAAAGTGCGCATCGCCGGCCGCGTGAAAACCATCCGCAGCAAGGGCAAGGCCGGTTTCGCGCACTTGGCGCAAAACGGTGAGCAGCTCCAGATCTACGTGCGCAGCGACGCTGTCGGCCCCAACGATTTCCGCCTTTTCCAAATCCTCGACATCGGTGACGTCATCGGGGCCGAGGGCTACCTGTTCCGTACGCGCACCGGCGAGCTTTCGGTGCACGTCGAACACCTCGAGTTCCTTTCGAAAACGCTCCTATCGATGCCAGAAAAATGGCATGGCCTGGAAGACGTCGAAATGCGCTACCGCCAGCGCTATCTCGATCTCATCGCCAATCCCGAATCGCGCAAAGTCTTCGTCACACGCAGCAAGATCATCGCTTCGCTGCGCCGCCAGCTTGAGCAGCGCGGCTTCATCGAGGTCGAAACGCCCATGATGCAGCCGCTCTACGGCGGCGCAACTGCCCGGCCGTTCATTACGCATCACAACACCCTCGATATCGACCTCTACCTCCGCATCGCGCCGGAACTGTACCTCAAGCGCCTCGTTGTCGGTGGCCTCGAGCGCGTTTACGAAATCAATCGCAATTTTCGCAACGAGGGTCTCGGCTTCAAATACAATCCCGAATTCACCATGCTTGAGTTCTATCAGGCTTACACCGACTATCGCGGCTTGATGGACCTCACGGCCGAGCTGCTGAAACAAGTCGCTCTCGATGCCACCGGCTCAACCGAAATCGAATACGAAGGCGCGCACCTCGATTTCGCAAACCTGCGGCGCTTCTCCATGCGCGAGGCGGTCGTCGAATTATGGCAAGCGGCCGGCCGCCCCACTGCCGACAACGTCCGCGATCCCGAATGGCTCCGCCGTCACTCCGAAAAAACTACGCCCGGCGAAGCGCTCGCCGATATCTTCGAACGTGTCGCCGAATCCCAGCTCATCCAGCCCACTATCATCTACGATTACCCCGTCGAAACCTCGCCGCTCTCGAAGAACAAGCCCGACGATCCTGCCTTCGTCGAGCGCTTCGAGATCTTCGCCGGTGGCATGGAGATCGGCAATGCCTACACTGAGCTTAACGATCCGCAGGAGCAGCGCCGCCGTTTCGAAATGCAGCTCGCCATGCGCGAGAAGGGCGACGAGGAAGCGCACCAGATGGACGAGGATTACGTCCGCGCGCTGTGTTACGGCATGCCGCCAGCGGGCGGCGAAGGCATCGGCGTCGACCGCCTTACCATGCTGCTCACCGGCACGCGCACAATCCGTGACGTGATTCTGTTCCCGCTGTTGCGTCCCGAAGGTGAAATCGGTATCGCTGAGCGCCTCCGCGCGCTCGAGACCTGACGCCGTGCCCACGGGATTCGAAGCCTTCGTCGCCCGCCGCTATCTGCGCGCCAAGCGCAAAGAAGCCGTCGTTTCCATCGTCACCGTGATTTCGGTTGTCGGCGTCGCCGCCGGCGTCATGGCACTCATCATCGCGCTCGCCGTCAACAACGGCTTCCGCAACGAATTGCAAAAGAACCTGCTCGGTGCCACTGCGCACGTCGACGTCCTCGAGAAGGAACCTGCCAACGGAATCGAGAACTGGGAAGCGCTCGCCGCAAGGTTGCGCCAGGTGCCCCACGTCATCGGCGTCTCGCCAGCGCTCTACAGTCCGATCTTTTTCGAAGGCCCGATGCTTTCGAAGGGCGGCATCTTAAAGGGCGTCGACCTTAACTTGGAATTGCAAACCACCGACATCCTAAAGCACATGAAAGAGGGTTCCGTCGACCGTTTGAAAACGCACGGCCGAATCCCCGGCATCATCATGGGTTCGCAACTCGCTCGCGACACCGGCATGACGCTCGACAGCGTCGTCACCACGACCAGCCAGGGAGAATTGACACCAGTCGGCCCTCGCCCCAACATCCGCAAATTTCGCGTCGTTGGCATCTTCGAAACCGGCTTCTTTCAGTACGACGAACTATGGGCATTCACTTCGCTCCCGTCGGCCCAGCAAGCGCTTTCCCTTCCCGACGTCGTCAACGAAATCGAGCTCAAGCTGGACGACCAGAACCTCGCCCCCCAAGTCACCAAAGACGTTCAGCGCATGCTCGGCCCCAAACTCGTCGCCACCAACTGGATCGAACAGAACAAGCCTCTGTTCAACGCGTTTCGCATCGAGAAGTACGTAACCATCGTCACCATCGGCTTGATCGAGCTAGTCGCCGCGCTCAATATTCTGATTTCTCTCGTCATGATGGTCATGGAAAAGTATCGCGACATTGCTGTGCTTATGTCGATGGGCGCGCGCCGCAATCAAATTCGCAAAATCTTCATGCTGCAAGGCGTGCTCATCGGCATCACCGGCACCGCCATCGGCCTCGTCATCGGTTACACGCTCTGCTACCTCGCCAACCAATACCGCTGGATCGCCCTCGACGAACAGGTCTACGCCTTGAGCTACGTGCCCTTTGAACCGCGACTGTGGGACGGCGTCTGGGTCGCAGCCGTCGCCATCGCCATCAGCTTCCTCGCCACCATCTACCCCGCCCGCAACGCCAGCCGCCTCGCCCCCACCGAGGTTCTTCGCTACGAATAGCGGCCCTCTGCCGCCAACATCCGCTACACTCGACGCATGCTCCTCTGCCCAGTCCGTAATTGCCGCCTGGAGCTGGTGCGCGAGGAGCGTCGCCTGCTCTGTGCGCGCGGACATTCGTTCGACGTTGCGCGTAGCGGATATGTCAACCTGCTCCAGCCCCAGGATCGTCGGTCAAAACAACCGGGCGACACAGCCGCGGCTCTCCGAGCGCGGCGGCGATTGCACGATCGCGGCGCGACCGGCCCGCTGCTCCACGCGATCGTGGAGATCATGGGAGCATCTCCAGCCGACGTCGTTCTCGATGCCGGCTGCGGCGAAGGCTTCTACCTCGGCACCCTAGCTCGCCAGACCGGCTTTCGTGCGCATGGCATCGACATCTCGGTTCCCGCCATTGATGCCGCGGCACGGCGCTACTCCGCGTGCGAGTGGATCGTGGCCAATGCCGATCGCTTCGTGCCCTACGCCGACCGCTCGTTCTCGATCATCCTGTCGATCACGGCGCGAATGAATGCGAGCGAATTCCGGCGTGTCCTGCACAACGAGGGGCGCCTCCTCGTCGCCGTTCCTGCGCCTGACGACCTTGCCGAGTTGCGCGGCGCGGGCCGCGATCGCGTCGCCCGAACCGTCGAGACATTCGCACGTGAATTCCGGCTCGCCGATCAGCGCCGCGTCACCACTGCCGCAGACCTCGACGCCGCCGCTGTGCAGGACATCTTGCATTTGATCTACCGGCCGATGGGATCGCACCCGGCCGAAGCGATGCGAGTGACGTTCAGTCTGGATCTGCTGCTGTTCCGAACCACCTAGCCATTCTCATTTCTGCGCAGGTCCCCACAGACGCAACTGATTCCCATTTCGCGCTTGGGCTGGCGCCTAGGCACTTGGTGACGCAGGAAATCGCGGTTTCCATGGAAGGGCGCGAGATGTAAGCGACTTGCGCTCTTGCGTCGGCCAGGCGAACTGGACCGCTATCCGTGGTTTTATTCCGGCGTCGAATTCCTGTTGCTCTTAGTAGATCAGAAAGATACGGGGTCGGGCGGCTCACGGAGGGGTTCATTCGATGCGTACCTTGCCAAGTGCGCCTTCAGCGCAGCTGCGAGAGTGGCATTACCCCGTTGCGTCGCGAGGGCGAGAGCCTGTTGTTCGACTTCGATCGCTTGGGCGAAGCGGCCATTTTCGGCATAGGCCGCGGATAAGGTGTCGAGAATGAAGGGGTCTTGCCCCCTGGTAAGCTGCTTCGCTCGATCAGCCAATGTGAGGGCCTCCGTGCCATTGCGGATCGAGCGATCCGGGCAGGTTGCCAGCAGACTCGCAGCCAGATTGAGCGCCGGGACTCGATCGGGTTCCACCTCGATCGCCAGACGCAAATGGGTCAGCGAATCGGAGAACTTCGCCTGCGAATAGAATGCGTAACCAAGGTTTTCATGCCCCTTGGAAAATTTGGGCCGGATGCGAACGGTATTCAGCCATGCATCGACAGCCTCATTTGCGCGGTTCTGTTTTTCCAGCACGGCTCCTAGATTGTAGAAAGCCTCAAAAAAATTCCCGTCAATTTGGGTGGCCTTCCGGAAATATGTCATGGCAGCCTCTGACTTTCCCGCCACCCCAAGGGCGATCCCCATCCCGTTGTTTGCCCGGGCGTCATCGGGATCCATCTCCAGCGCCTTCTCCCACTTGGCCAGCGCAGACGCATTATCTCCCTTCTTCAGCAGATCCATCGCCTCGTCGATGACGCGATAGAAGTCCGACACCGGCACATCAATGTTCTGCAGACCATCGGGCGAAATATTCACAAACTCAGGTAAGTTGACGGCGCGGTTTGCGGCAACCGAGTTGTCAATATAGATAGGCGGGCTATCGTCTCCCTTCTCGTCGATGTGGGTAAGAAACATCTGCGTGTAAGGAGAACGGCTCTTGGAAGAGAAGACCAGCCAGCGTCCATTTGGCGAAAAGCTATGCCAGGAGTTCATCAGCGACGTGTTGCAGCGCATGCGACGTGCCACTCCGCCTGTGGCCGGGATAATGTACAGCTCGCTGTCCGGGCGCATCAACTGTCCATTCCGGTTCTTGACGAAGACAATCCAGCGGCCGTCGGCAGAAACTTTGGGAAAGTTGTTGCTCATCCCATTGTTGGACGCGCCTGCGATAGGTTCCGCTACACCGCCCTTTCCGCCATTGAACGGGACTCGGTAAAGGCTGTACTGGATCTGCACTTCGTTCGGGTCGTTGGCCTGGAGCACCGCTTTCTGTCCTTCGGGGTCCGGGTCCTTCGCCTCCGCGCGGGCAAACACGACGTATTTTCCATCGGGGCTCCAAACGCCATCTGTCTGAACGTAGCGTGGATCATCGGCGCCAGCGAGCGGCTGCCTGCGACCGGTAGCGCGGCTGTACCAGGCAAGGATGCCGCGAGTAGGATAAAACACTTGGAGGAAGCGATAATCCTTGAAATTGGTGACGAAGTAGGAACTGGGAATGCTCTGGTCCTGCCCGGCAAAGGTGGACAGAACATATTGGCCGTCCGGTGAGACTTGCGACATGAAGCCGACGCGCGACTGCCCGACGCGAAGATCGGTGTTCCATGAGACTGTATCTTCGTTGCGAATGGACATGTGCTGCCGGACGGGAACGAGGGCGTACAGACCTTTGTCGTTGTTGGGGCCATCCACGTCGATGCCCATTGTCTTACCGTCAGCGGAGAACGAGTGGCAATTCGCGCACGTATGCAAGTCGTGCATGACGATTCGGCTCTCGGGCTGGCCGATGTCGCGAATCCGCCAGTTGATGAGATACAGCAAGGACGGGGACAACGGCTGAATGACACTCTTCTGGCCCTCAGAGGGCATCAAGGGAACGTCGCGATAGAAGATTGGCGCGCCCACCGGGTCTTTTGATGTGAACAACGTGACGCGGCCTTGATCTACCGGGCGATCCGAATCGTCGAGACCTGTGATCGCCACGGTGGCAGAGTGCTCCAACGAGTGCTGCTTGATGAGCGCCCAGGTTTCTGTGTCTGGTTTCCAGGTGTGTGCGGCGGCTTGTTCCGTCGTCAATGAAGGAAGCTGATTGGCACTGGAAACGCAACGGGGATCAATGTTGCCGATACGCATCGGTTCGCCGTGAGAGCTTGTGTGGACTGGCCCCGAACCATCGGCAAAGGTGATGTCAACGCGCCATGTCTTGGCGGCGACATCCGCATCGTGCCAGATGAACGTGGGCGGCGTGATCTCAGGCGGGAAAATGGAGCCGTCTTCGGGATAATTGATCGTGATGGATGCGCTTCTGGCGTTCGGCGCGCGCGAATGTTCGTTCGGAATTGGCCCGGCTGACTGCGAAGCTGCCGCAACACTCACAGTCCCCAATTCATGAGACAGAACAACCATAAGCAGGAGAGCCGTTCCAAGGAGAGGAACACTAAACGCTACCAGACGTTCTGTGCGGTGCGTGGACAATTGCTCATTCACCTGGATTGTGCGGCTTCTATTTCAACACTCAATCCAGCATTCCCATTTCGGACTACACGCCTATCCAGTGTATTCCATGGACGCCGTTCAGGCCCTCACTGCCGAGTCGTTTGATTTTCGCTGCAAACAGCCGTCAGGATTCGGAGCGTCGGCCGCGCTCCTGGTTGGGATGGGGGAAAGGTCTGCCGCCCGGGTGAGAGATTGGTGCCGGATTTTACTCCTTCAGCGGCGTGAGTTGACGCATTGCCGCGATCCGGATCCACCGCGACCGGGCTTGGGGAAAGATGCTTCGCCTCGACCGTTTACTGCTGCAACGACTTTGGCGACTCCTCGGATGCCGTCCCCTTTTTCAGGGCGTCTTTGAAGCTGCGAATCCCCTCGGCCAATCCTTTGCCGAGTTCGGGCAACTTCTTCGGGCCGAAGCAGAACAGCGCGACAGCGAGAATCACGAGCAGATGCCTGGGTTGTAACAAGTCTTCAATCATAAATAGCTCCTTGCTATTGTGACATGGTTGGTTCACTCGGTGTTACTTCGACTTTACTGGCTAGTAGGTTCATACTATTCGCATGCGCTCGTCATTGCCTCCTTGTTCATAAGGCCTCCGGTTTCGGAGCCGGAGTGAGTCGTCGAATCCAACCCCAAGATTCAGTGTGTGCGTCGCCAGTGAATTCTCGTTCAACTCTGATTTTCCGAACAGGAGAAGTGCAGGTTGCAGCTCGTCCCACAACCAAGGGCTAGAATAGACTAGTGACTTGCTATTCAGGAGTTGTTGCCTCTCTTGCCATTCTCGGTCTCGCAGCCGGCTCGTACGCCCGGTCTCACCGCGCTGATGAACCTTTGGACCCATCCAAGGGCGCGCGCTTGAGTAGCCGCATTCGGTGCGACGGCTCGACGAACCCTCAGGACGAAATCAGCCTCGCGGCCACCTTCTCCCCGGGAGGCTGGGAACGGACCTTGAAACTCGAGGAATTCGACGAAAAATATTGCAAGAGAATAAATCTCGGATTCGCGTGCCTCATGCACGGACACGCCAGGTGGCGGCGTGAGTGGTCGAGCGACAGTTCTCGTCCAGCGACTACAGGGAGGTATGGGTTGGATTCCTGTTACGCGTGGGGCTCGAAAGACGCGCCTCAATACCTCCTGACCGGCTGGTATAAGGAGGGCGGGCCCGAATCGAAACTCCCTTGGAAGCAGGCGGCGCTGAAGCAAGTTTCCTCCAAACCGGAAATCTACGAGTTTACTGATCCGAATGGAGGAACAGTGCGGCTAGAGATTACGCGCCCCTAACCAAATCGAGGGGCGGGCGGCTGAGAGCGAGCCAATCTCTAAACTCTGGCCAGCATTGCACGTTTAACGCAAACGTAACGTTCGTTCGCTAAACTGCCAGACTGGCTTGATATGCACAAGTATGTGACCTCGGCGCTCTTGTTCATCCTACTTACTCTTTCGGCTTCGCTGAACGCCGGACAGTCGCAGCAGGATCAACTGATCGGCCGGTGGCGTTCCGCGGAAGTCTCGTCCGCTGGTGTAAGCGCCGTCTTCGAGTTTCACGGCGATAGCCAACTGGATTCTTACTCGGCTGCAATATCGGAAGACAAATACCGGTTGGTCGGAACCGATACGATTCTGATTCAATCCAAGAACCGTGAGGAGAAACAGGAACTGGAGTGGGATAGCCAGGATCGGGCGCGAATCGAGGATGAGGCGGCGGGCAAATCCATCGAACTGACTCGCGTCGGCAAGAGTCTGGACAACAAGAATCCCTTGGTAGGGGAATGGAGCACGACTCGCGATTGGAACGGGCGGAATTATCCGGCGCGTGCTCTGTTTTTTCCCGATGGGAAAGTCATCTGGATCACCACTCTGCGGGCAGAACACGGGCGCTATTCCGTGCAGAGCAAGAATATCCGGCTGGAGATCTCAGGCCGCCCGGTAGTGGAGGGCAGTTTTGCCGTCACAACAGATCGCTTGACGCTTCCCAATCCCAAGGGTGGCGAAACCAGCTTCGAACGCTTCTGAAACCAATTTATCATCCACGCGTCATTATTTCGAAATTTTGTCGTGATAGGCTTTGACCGCAAGTTAAAGTTCTGCGGTTAATAGGAGCCTTTATGGCACATCACAACCTACAAGTGTTGCCGATTGGGATATCAATGCTAATGGCTTTACAGCCATTGAGTTTGGGGTTGGCGCAGGAAAGAAGTGCTGCTAGCGAGAAGGCTGCCGTCCGTGCGCAGCTCCTCAAAGCGCACGAGCGATCCGCGACTGAGGCGCGCTTGCGCCGCGACCAGCTCCGGCCTGAACCGTCGGTAAGCCCTGAAGAGCTGGTGAATCTGATTCAACAGAACATCAAGTACGTGTTCGTCATCTATCAGGAAAACCGGTCGTTCGATTCTTACTTCGGCACTTTTCCCGGCGCTAACGGTTTGTACAGCCAGCCTGCTTCGCTAACGGCGGGCTTTGTGCAAACGCTTGTGAACACGGACGGATCCGTGGGAACGATCTCGCCATTCCGGATCGGCCCGAGCGAGTATGCCGCCGACACGGACGACATCGACCACTCGCACCCCCGCACCGTCGCAAAGATGGACGTCCAAAATGGCGTGGCTCTGATGGACAAGTTTGCGGTCACCGAGGAGCTGAAATACAGCCCGACCGGCAACCCGTCGATCGAGGCCAAACAGTTCGGCGAACTGTCAATGGCTCACGAGGATTGCGACACGGTTCCGCTGTTGTGGACATATGCCGACCGGTTTGTTCTCTTCGACAACGTATTCGAAGCCATGACCGGGCCGTCCACCCCGGGCAATCTCTCGATCATTGGAGCGCAAGCCGGCCAAACGCAGTGGGTTCTGCACCCCAACGAAAATGCCAATGTGCCGTTGCTGGTCGATGACGATCCGTTCTGGGGATCACCTTCAGACAAATCGCTCAATCCGCTCCCGGTGAATCCCACGGACTATCCCGGCTACGTCACGTCTATTAATCTGACGTATGCTACGCTGCCGCTCTCCACGCTGCTCAGCACCGCCGACACCGTTACCAAGACGGACCCGAGCGCTTTCGCAGACCTGATGGACGTTAACGATGACGTGGCATTTCTCAGCAAGTTGTCACAGCCGGCAGTCGGCTTCGGTTGGTATCAGGAGGGATTCGACAGAGAGGCTTCCGACGACAATGCTGGTCCGGTGACTGCGAGCGGAACACACGCGTCCTATATCACGCATCACAACGGTCCACAGTACTTCGGCTATGTGGCGAACACTCCCGCACTTCGGGCGCAACTGCATGGATTGGGTGATTTCTACACGGCACTTCAGAACAGCACCCTGCCGAAATCCGGGGGCGTGTTCTACGTAAAAGGCGGCTACACGAACAATCTGCGCCTTACGCCAGCCGATCCCGATCCAACGGTCCAGAAGAACTTCCTGGGTGACGACGACCATCCTGCGTATTCCGACGCGCAGATTAGCGAGGCCATGGTAGCTACTACGGTCAACGCGATCGCAGCAAGTCCCTATTGGTCACAGTGCGCGATTATTATCACCTGGGATGATGCAGAGGGCGATTATGATCATGTGCCGCCTCCTGTCGTCAACAACGGGCCCGATAAATTGCCGGCCAGTTTTGGGCCGCGCGTGCCGCTGATTCTGATTTCTCCGTACGCGAAGCTCGGTCATATTTCACATGAGCAGGGAAGCCAGTCATCGGTGGTGAAGTTCGTCGACACGGTGTTTGGTTTGCCGCCGCTGGCAACATTGCCCGATGAATTGCTAGCCCGCTATCTTGGCCTGGTGGAGTTTGGCCAGGAGGACCTGGGACCCCAGGACGCGATCACGCCTGGAGTTTCGGACCTGCTGGATGCATTCAGCACTTCGCGCTTGATGGGCCTGGTTGATCCGGTGGCACCGGCCTACGCCACGATAGACGAGAGCTTGATAATGACGATTCCGCAAACTAGCGGCCTAGGCTGCGCGGACCTGGGAATCCTGCCAACCGACCAACAGTTGGGCATACCGAACAACATACCAGCGGACTTCAATCCACGCCCCAAAACAAACCCGACGCCGGCCGCCCCTGCGACGGTTGCCCCTTAGGCGGACGTTCACGGTCCTGACGCCGTGCCACAGCGACGTTGTGGCACGGCTCTCTCATCCGTGGCTACGTGTTCGTCACAGTTCATGGATGAAACTTTCTAACCAACACGCGAAGGAAGTCGGCGTAGAGCCTTGATTTCATGGTGGGCGGTCGCGGGCTCGAACCGCGGACCTTCTGCTTGTAAGGCAAAAGCAACCCGTATACGCCCCTGATTTATCAGTGGGCCACCGTCGTTTGCAGAGCGAACAGAGGGCGACGAGGGCGGTTATTGAGCGGGTAGTTTGTGGATAGGCACCGAGCCCTCACAAAGTCGGTTGACGCCGGGCGGCCGCCTAGAGGCGTCGCGGTTTGGGCTGCCGCTCTTTCTCCCTGAGATGGATTTCGAACTTCCCGGCCATCTCCCGCAATCGGTGCTCGCTGACAATGTGGTAGCGGTCGAAGACCGCGTGGGTCCTGTGTCCGGAGATTTCCATCGCCTCTTTCTCCGATAGCCCGGCCTCGATCATGTTGGTAAGAGCGGTGCGTCGGAGGTCGTGGAAGACTCCATGTCGCCGTAGATCGGCAAAAATCGCGGACCCTTGTTCTTAGTGGTGCGCCCGGCAAGCTCGATCCGCTTCCCCTTCGGTCGATCCGGTCGCGGCGCGCTTGGCAAAGTTCGCCTTTTCGCGCTCCGGTGACCCCTTCAATATGTATCCAGAGCGTAAAGGCTGCCCAGGCACCCCCGTCACCCGAGACCTGGCTACACGGTCAGCCCGGTTGGAAATCGTGCAGAACGAAGACTCGGAGCACGTCATCCATTGCTCGCCGTGCTACGCCGAATACCTCGAAATCACGAACGACATCCGCGGCGCTGCAGGCGATTGAATGTGACAGGCCACATGTGAGCGATGGGCGTTTCTCGTCAAATTGACGCCGAACAGCCCAACTTCCGGATGGGGGCGTGATCCGGAATCCGTGTCTTTCTCCTGTACGCCCAGTGTCATGCACCTCCAGTTGGCGGGTGCCGACCCGCTACTCTTCCAATTTGAGTGCTCGAGTGTTGCGCTCCAACCCAGTTGGAACTGTGAGAGGCCGGTATAACTCCGGGCGTCGCGCCTGGATCCACATGCGTCCCGTGCTGTGCGGCAGTAAATCGCCGCACAATTCGGCTACGACCATGTCCTCGGCCGGCTCCTGCGTCTCGCTCAGAATTCGGCCGTACGGATCGAGAATCATCGAATTGCCGGTGCGGATTTCATCATCATCGACACCAATACCGTTCGCAAACACCAGAAATAATCCGTTGTCGTGGGCGCGGCTGGGCAGCCAGCGCATCAGCCAGCCACGCCCTTTTTCGCCGAGGATTTCACGCCGGATAGTCTGCGGATCGAGCATGCGATTCTCCCACGCTCGTCGATCGATCACTCCCATCAAGTGAGGGTTGTGCGTGCGGCAGCCACCAGTCTGGTGCGGCGCCAGCAGCACCTCAGCTCCCATCAACGCAGTGATTCGAACGTTCTCAATCAGGTTCACGTCGTAGCAAATGAGCACACCGGCGCGGAAACCGTGTGGCGTATCGAAGACGGTGAATTCGGTGCCGGAGGCGATGTAATCGCTCTCGAATGCCTGTAGTTTGCGGTGCCGGCGCATCCGGCCATCCGGCATTGCTACGACGTAAGTGTTATACTCATCTTCTACACCATAATGTCGGAAGGTGTCCGTTTTCAATGGGTTACAGTTTTGAAAACGGCCTAGTGACACGCTTTCTCTCCCTCTTGTCCGAGTGGGAGACAAGTTCAGCATGGTCGTAGC
>Ga0326728_10011337_pt1 | contig 20415 bp, 12 predicted proteins | sample MB3enrmetagenome_FD_207602 | JGI IMG/M metagenome (GOLD analysis project Ga0326728, IMG submission 207602) | Lab enriched peat soil microbial communities from McLean, Ithaca, NY, United States - MB31MN | ecosystem: Environmental > Terrestrial > Soil > Wetlands > Peat | place: USA: New York... | reverse complement strand
TCAAAATTCTTTATGACTGATTTGTCTGCGCCGTTCGAAGAACGGACATGACAGCGATCTACTGCTCACAATGGCGAGACAGAGCTCCCTTTATCTCCATGCTCAGCTCTGCCTTTGTGCGCGGTTTGCCGACCACCTTCTGGATGCCTATGATCTTTGCCCTGTTGAGAGGGAGGTTATCCCGCGTACCGGTCATGAGGATGGCAGGCGGAACGGGACCGATGGACAGGATCACTTCTGCTATCCGGTCTCCCCCCATACCGGGCATCATGAGATCGGTGATCACGAGATCGAATGCTCCCTGGCACATGAGAATCACCGCCATCCATCAATGAAGGCTTTGTCAAAGAGCTGACGGCAGATACTAGGTCTTTTTTGTACTGCATTTTGTGCAACAAAGACGTATGTTAGATTGTAAAAGGGCATGTTGGCGATGACGAAACTGCGCCACACAGGAATAGAGATCATCGGGGACATTCCCTGGGGATCCCACTTTTGCCACTTTTACGAGACGAAAGAGGACCTACTCGACATCCTGATTCCCTACTTCAAAGCGGGTTTGGAGAACAATGAATTTTGCGTCTGGACAGTATTTCCTCCCCACAACGAGGAAGACGCGAGAAAGGCGCTAGAAAGGAAAGTTCCCGGCATCAGCAATCGCCTCGCGGCAGGGGACCTGGAGATCGTACCCCACACCGAATGGTATTTCAAAGACGGCACCTTCGATCTGCGGATAATCAGCGTGTGGAAGGAAAAGCTCACCCAGGCGTTGGCTAAGGGATACGAAGGGATGAGGGTGAACGGCAACGAAGCGTGGCTGACGAGGGAAGAGTGGAGAGCCTCTCGGGCATACGAAGAAAAGCTGAGCAGCTTGGTCGTCAACCAGCGCATGATCGTCCTGTGCACCTATCCCCTCGCCTTAATGCAGGCCGCGGAAATCTTCGACGTAGCCTGCACGCACGAGTTCGGCGTCGCGATGCGGCGCGGCAAATGGGAGATTGTCGAAAGCCTGGAGATGAAACAGGCCTGGTCCGAAATGAGAAGGCTCAACGGAGAGCTCGAGGAGCGGATCGCCGAACGGACGAGGGCGCTCTCCAAGGCCAATGAAGAATTGAGAAGGGAGATCAGCGAACGCAAGCGTATCGAGGCGTCGCTCAGGAAAAGCGAAGAACGCTTCTCCAAGGCCTTCCACTTTATGCCCGAAATGGCCGCCGTATTTCGCTTGTCCGATTGGTGCTTTCTCGACGTGAACGACCCATTCCTGCAGAAGTGCGGCTACAAGCGATCGGACGTGATCGGTCACACAGGCCTCCATCTTGGTCTTTGGGACGACCCACGACCGCAAAGCAGGCTCACGAAGATGCTGCGCAAGGCACAAGAGGTGCGCAACTACGAGACGGTCGTCCGAGCGAGATCGGGCGAGGTGGTGAACATGCTCCTTTTCATGCTGCCCCTCGAGCTGGCTGGCGAGCAGTGTATCCTCGCGGCTGGCTATGACATCACCCAGCGGAAGCGCACCGAGGAGGCCCTCAAGAAGAGAGAGAAGGAACTCGAAATCAAGTCCTCCCATCTCGAAGAAGCCAACACGGCCTTGAAGGTGCTTCTGAGACAGCGGGAGGAAGACAGAAAAGCCCTTGAAGATGCGATTCTCGCCAACGTAAGAGTAACGGTGATGCCTTACATAGAGAAGTTGAAAGCCGGTTCCATGAGCGAAGGCCAGAAGACCCTCCTCGACACTGTCGAGTCGAACCTCAGCGATATCATTTCCCCTTTTCTTCAGAAGATAGCCGCAAGCTACGCTCATCTCACGCCGATGGAGATCCAGATTGCCGACCTGACGAAAGATGGGAAGACGAGCAAGGAAATCTCGGCACTCCTGGGTCTCTCCAAGCGGACGGTGGATACCCACAAAAACAACATCAGAAAAAAACTCGGCCTATCCAATAAAGAAGTCAATCTGCAGGCATATTTGCGATCCTTATAGTACGTAGAGCACTACGTATTAAGTCTGTATACAATCAGCATTTACTCTCCCTCGGCTCCTCTCCTAAACTATTCAGTAATGGACTATGATGGGCGCACTCTTAGCCTGATCTTCGTGGCCGGAACAGGGCGATGAGAATCATAAAGAAGCTTCTTGGGGGCAACTGAATGAGCGAGAAGGCTCAGAGCTGGCCAAACCCAAAGGAGTCATCCATGAGTAGTCGAGAACCGAAAGCCTTTTTTGCCGCTGAAGATGAAACACTCCCCCGATGTGCGCGCCAGAGGAGAAAGTTCAGAGAAAAGATCGAGAAAGTGTGGCTCCTGACAAGTCTATTCGAGAGGGTTATGTGAAGATGCGCGCGGAAGAAAACAAGGGCGACCTTCGGATCCTCATGCTCGCAGACAGGCAGGAGGATGCCAACGCAGTACAGAACGTGCTGCGGCAGAACAGTATTGCCTTCGTTACGGAAGTGGTCGAGACACTGGAATACTTCATAAAAGCTCTTCAAGGATCCTTGCCGGACCTCATACTTGCGGCCTGCTCGATGCCTAGCCTCACGGGGTTTGCCGCCCTGGCGACTGCCCGCGAGCGAACGTCCGATGTTCCGTTCATCTTCGTCACGGACGCCGTGGGGGACGAAGTGGCGGTAGAGCTTGTCAGGAGAGGAGCGACGGACCAGATCCTCAGGACCAGGCTCGGACTCTTGCCTGCAGCCGTGGAGCGGGCCATCGCAGAACGGGACGATCGCAGGGAGCATGCCCGTTCAGAAAAGGAACTGAAACGGCTCGCAGAAGTGATCGAAAGCATGGTCGAGGGTGTCGCCATCATCTCCCCTGAGCTTACGTTGGAGTACGCAAACCCCAGCCTGTGCAAGATGACCGGATGTACGGCCAAGGAGCTCGACGGAAAGAACGTCAGCGCCATACTGAGAGGTGGTACCGATACCGCGCACGCCGCGATCTGGAAGCATGTTGCAGCGGGAAGCGACTGGGCAGGACGCCTTTCCCATAGGCGGAAGGATGGGACAGAGGCGGTCCATGGAGCGACGATCTCGCCCCTCCGCGACCACTCAGGCGCACTCACCGGCTACGTCGCAGTCTGCCGGGACCCGAGTGGCGAGGACCAGCTCGAACGGGAGCGCCGGCAAGCGGAGAAGATGGACGCTCTACGCACGCTCTGCGGCGGCATCGCCCGCAACTTCAACAACATCCTCGCGATAATCATCGGCTTTACCGAACTGGCAGCCGGGCGTGCCAAGAAAGGGGGCCGGAACGAAGACTACCTGAGGAGGGTCATGGAAGCGAGCTTCAGGGGCCGGGATCTGATTCGACAACTGCTCGCCTTTTCCAGAACGACGGTTCAGGAGAAGAAACCCTTGCTCCTCAGCGCCACGGTCAAAGAGACGGCCAGGCTGATGCGGGCAACCGCACCCGCCGGGATACGCATCAGGGCCAGGACCGTGAGCGAGTCGGGACTCATCCTCGGCAATCCCGCCGAGATCCGCCAGGTCCTCATGAGCCTAGCGACCAATGCGGTATACGCGATGGAGGAGAAGGGCGGGGTGCTCGATATGGAGCTCTCCGATTTCAGCGTCCCTCCGCCCCATGATAACGAGCACGGGATGAAGTCGGGGAGCTACATGAGGCTCGTAGTTCGCGACACGGGCACCGGCATGGAGCCCGCCATCACCGGCCGGATCTTCGATCCCTTCTTTACCACAAAAAAAGCGGGGGAGGGAACAGGCCTAGGCCTTTTTGTCGTCCGCGGCATCGTGACGCAGTCGAACGGGTACGTCACCGTCGAGAGCGAACACGGCAAAGGATCCACCTTCACCATCTATCTCCCGGTGGTAGACAATGAAACGCAATGAGCCCGCATCGCAGGTGCTCCGGGAAAATGCCCTTGAACGGGCAAGGGCCGCAAAGACCCTGCCGGTCCTGACGACCATGATGAAGCGAGTCTTCAGAATCATCGCCGACGCCGATGCATCGCTCGCCCAGCTCTATGACTTGGTGAAATACGACCAAGCCTGTTCCGCGAAGATCATCAGTATCGCCAATTCCGCGTATTACAGCAGAGGAACTACAATAGCAAGCCTCGAGAGGGCGATGATAACCGTGGGCCTCAAGGAGATAAAGAGAATCATCGTTTGTATGGTCTTCCTCCAGGGTATCATGACCCCGTGGAGGCTCAGCCACGACGATGTGGCCGCCATATGGAAACACTCTCTCACCGTGGCGCATGCGGGAAGAATACTTGCGGAGAGAATGGCCGTGGGGGAGCCCGAAGAGGCGTTTACTATCTCCATCCTCCACGACATAGGAAAGGTCATCTTCTACGGTCTCGACGATCGCTACAGGCGGTTGGTGAACGAGGCAAGTCTTGTCGCCCAGGACATCTGTGGCCTCGAGTGCGACGAATACGGCATCGACCATCAGGAGGTGGGCCACCACATGTCGATAGCCTGGGGATTCCCGGAAGAGTTCTCCGAGGCCATCCTCACCCACCACAGTCGGCATGACGGGAAAGCATCGATCATTGACATTGTGAGGGACGCGGATGCCTTTGTGTGCGAGCGAGATGGCTCCGTCCCGGAGAGAGAAAGAGCGGTACTGCAAAACCAAAAGGACCGGATAATGGCAGAAACTGAGTGGATCAGACAGCTCGTCGGGGTGTAGCGGCCTCGAATAGATAACGGGCCTATGTTTGGGGGTAAGCGTCGTTTCGCTGTTCTTGGCTGAGGGGAACCGGCTGAGCCCTTTGCTTGTGCTCCGCTCTGCATACCTGAGCCGCCTGCGTTGTCGATAGCGGGCTTCCGTCACACTCACGGAGTCTGCCACTGTGCATGCGTGGCACGCTGCACATCATGAGGCTCCGGGCAGCGCATAACATCACGGAAACGCGATGAGGGGGTGATATCAGTGGACCGGACAACGTCCGCCATGTTTGTTGGCCTCACGGCTTCCCTAATACTCCTGTTTGCGTATTCTAACCTTTACCTTCGAGAGCGACAGAGGTACCTCTCTCTCTGGTTGGCGAGCTGGTCGCTCTATGCGGTGAGGTTTATCTTTGAGACACTCGCCGCCCCATACTCGGGCCAAAGAACACTTGTGATGGCGGACCTCCTCTGTGGGGTGTGGTCCGCGGCCCTCTTGCTCTGGGGTACTTGTCTTTTCTCGGAAAGGAAGCTGAATGGCCGCTGGCTGGCGATCTTTGCTGCGGTAAGCCTCTGGGTGATTGTCGGAGTCTCTCTTCGTTTCCCATCCCCGTGGGTTACGCTTCCGGCGTTTCTGCTTTCCGCGTTCGCATATGTTTTCACTGGCATTGCCCTCCTGCGGTTCAGACAGGCCACGGGACCGGCGAAGTGGACCGCGGGGTGGGCCTTTATTCTTTGGGGCCTCCATAAGGCGGCTTACCCCTTGCTCCGCCCCTTAGCGTGGGCCGCCCCCTATGGTTACGTTCTCGGTGCGGTCTTCAGTTTTGTTTGTGCCGTGAGCATCATCTTGGTGTACCTCGAGAAGACGAAAAAGGACTTGAAGGCGAGTGAAGAGAAATACCGTTCCATCTTCGACAATGCCGTGGAAGGGATATTCCAAAGCACCGTCGAAGGGAGATTCTTGAGCATCAACCGGGCTTACGCCCGGATATTTGGCTACAACTCGCCCGAAGAGCTTATTGAGGAAGTGACGGACATAGGCCGCCACCTGTACGTGCATCCAGAGGATCGTCAGAGATTTATCAAGACCCTGGACGACGAGGGCTTCGTTGAAGGCTTTGAGCTGCAATGCGTGCGGAAGGACGGGAAGCCGATATGGGTCTCGACGAGCGCCCGCGTAGTCCGCAACGATCTAGGCGACGTTCTTTATTACGAGGGGACGCTGGAGGACGTTACCACGGTCAAAGACAACCGGTCGAAGCTCTTGGAGGCTATGGACCTTGCCAGCATAGTTTACTGGGAGGTAGACACGGAAACGGGGGAGTTTATTTTCAACGATGCTTTCTACGCCTTTTACGGCACGACCGCCGAACGGGAAGGCGGCTACCGGATGTCAAGGCAAGAGTATGGAAAGAGATTCATGCATCCCGACGATATGTGGATCTTTAATCAGTTTGCGGAAAAGCGTTTGTCAAGCATGGAGAGGGAGTTCCAGATCGACGGCGAGCACCGCATCATCCGCAGGGACGGCGAGGTGCGCCACATCTTGGCGCGCGTACACGTGAGCAGAGATGCCAGAGGCCGCGTTGTCAGATATCACGGCGCGAATCAGGATATCACCGAGCGCAAACAGACAGAGGCTTCCCTCAAAGCGAGCGAGGAACGTTACCACTCCGTTTTTGAAACCAGCCTTGACGGCATTCTGCTCACTCGACCGGACGGCACCATCCTCTCCGCCAACAAGGCGGCCTGCGAGATGCTCCGGATGAGGGAGGAGGAAATCATTAAGGCAGGCAGGGCGGGCCTCATGGCGGATGACGAAAGAATGAGGGCCGCAGTCTCGGAACGTGCGAAGACAGGAAAATGGCGGGGGGAGCTCACTGCCAGGCGGTCTGACGGTTCCACCTTCCCAGTGGAGATCTCAGGCAACCTTTTCAACGGGGACAACGGCAGGAGAATGAGTGCCATGATCCTTCGGGATATCACGGAGCGGAAATGCGCGGAGGAAGAGGTTCAAAAGGCCCACCAACGCCTCTCCGACATCATCGACTTTCTTCCCGACGCAACCTTGGTCATCGACCACGACAAGAAAGTGATCGCCTGGAACAAAGCCATAGAGGGGATGACGGGCGTAAAAAAAGAGGAAATGCTTGGAAAGGGAGATTACGCCTATACAGTCCCCTTTTACGGTGAGCCCAGGCCGATCCTTATCGATCTCGTATTGGAAAGGGACAATAAGTTCGAGAGCGGCTACAACAACGTGAATGTGGAGGGCAAGAGGCTTTTCGCCGAAACCTTCGTGCCGAAGACATACGGCGGGAAGGGCGCGTATCTGTCCGCCACTGCGTCGCCCCTCTTCGACCACGAAGGCAACATCGTAGGCGCAATAGAATCCATCAGGGACATAACAGAGCATAAACGTATCGGGAAGGAGTTACTGGAATCGGAGGAGCGTTACCGTACTGCGATTGAAAGCTCCAATGACGCGGTGGACCTTGTCAAGGCGGGTCACCACATCTACGTCAACCGGAAATTCCTGGACATATTCGGCTACGACAGCCAGGAGGAGGTGGTTGGAAAGCCGTATCGTCTCATAGTCCATCCTGACGACCTGCCAAAGGTCGACGGCTACGATCAAAGGCGGCAGAGGGGCGAGGCGGCACCCGGCCGGTACGAGTTCAAAGGCATAAGGAGGAACGGCAAGGTCGTTCATATCGAAGCGTCGGCCGCAGCTACGACATATCAGGGAGAGCTGGTAACGATTGCCTTCCTGAGGGATGTCACCGAACGCATGAAGGCCGAAAAGGCCCTGGAGGAGAGTGAGAAAAGATTGCGATCCCTCCTCGATGCCGTCCACGAGACCATAATACTGATCGACAGCGAAGGCACCGTCCTTATATCGAATATTGTTGGTGCCCAAAGGCTCGGCAAATCCGTCCAAGAATTGGTGGGCACCAACCTCTTCGACTGCTTCCCCCCCGATGTCGCCGCATATAGAAGAGAACAATACAATAAGGTCATTGCCTTGGGCGAGCCGGTCTATTCCCAAGATACGAGGGCAGGAAGGCATTTTGAAAGCTACTGCTACCCTGTTTTTGGCGAACAGGGGAACGTGCAGGCAATAACGATCTTTGCCCATGAGATCACCGAGCAAAAAAAAGCGGAAGAGGAGCAGGCGAAGCTCTGGTCCGCGGTAGAGTGGGCGGGCGAAGGCATCTTCATGGTCGATCTCGACAAGCGGTTCACCTATGTCAATGCGGCCTTTTGCAAATCTTGCGGCTTCACCCGCGAAGAGCTCGTAGGGAAACCCACCGCAATAACGCGCAGCGATTCCTATCCCCAGTCCTTCTACGATTCCAACTGGTTAGACCTTGAAGCAGGGAACATATATTCCGGACGCCAGACACGGAGAAGAAAAGACGGAAGGCCCCTGGAGGTTGAACTTACTATAACCCCGGTCCGTGATGCATCGGGGGCCATCATCCAGTACGTCGGAGTCGCGAGGGATATCACGGAGCAACTGCGAATGGAGGCCCAGCTTACCCATGCCCAGAAGATGGAGGCCATCGGGACCCTCGCCGGCGGCGTGGCCCACGACTTCAACAACATCCTCACCGTCATCATGGGTCTCGGCAATCTCATGCAGATGAGCCTCGCCCCTGATGACCGCAACAGGCCCTACATCGACCAGATCGTTGCCTCGTCGGAGAAAGCTGCCGACCTCACCCAGAGTCTCCTTGCTTACAGCCGTCAGCAGCGCATCACCCTCGAGCCTCATGGCGTGGGTGAAGTGGTCGCAGCCACCGTGAAGCTTCTGAAGAGACTCCTTCCCGAAGACATCGAGCTCAAGCTGCACCGCTGCGATGAGAAAGCCGTGGCCATGCTCGACGTGAGCCGGATGGATCAGGTGCTCATGAACCTCGCGACGAACGCCCGGGACGCCATGACCACTGGAGGTACGCTCACCATCAGGACGGAGAGAGCCGAGCTCGACGAGACATTCAGGGAAGCCCGCGGATTTGGGACACCGGGAGCCTACGTTCGTCTCTCCGTCACGGATACGGGCGTGGGGATGGACAAAGAAACGATGGACCGCATCTTCGACCCTTTTTTCACCACCAAGGAGGTCGGCAAGGGAACGGGCCTCGGCCTCGCGAGCGTCTACGGCATCGTGAAGCAGCACAACGGGTACATCACCGTCACAAGTGCGCCGCTTGAGGGGACTACCTTCGACATATACCTCCCCCTCGCCGATGCGCCCAGCACAAGCACAGTTGTCGCAAGCGCCAAGGTCAAGGGCGGCTCGGAGACTATCCTCGTTCTCGAAGACGACCCCGACGTAAGGAACATGCTCACCAAGATCCTGTCCGGCCGGGGATATGCCACCCTGGAGGCTGCCAACGGTGACGATGCGTTCAGGGTCTTCGCCGAGCGCAAGGAGAGCGTAGACCTCGTGATCCTTGATGTGGTCATGCCGGGGAAGAACGGCAAGGAGGTCTTCGACGAGATCATCGGTATTGATCCCACGGTCAAGGTCATCTTCGTGAGCGGCTACACAAGGGACGTCGTCATCGACAAGGGCGTTGAGAAAGACAGCGTGGACTTCCTGGAGAAACCCCTCTCCGTGGGAAAACTGCTCACAAAGGTAAGAGAGGTGCTGGACAGGCAGGTTGCGGCGGCATTCTCGAGTGAAGTCTCCTGCAATAGGAAGGTCAGCTAGGATGCGGTTGGTGAATAGAATCTTGATTGTTCATAGTAACCAGGTGGTGCGGCAGCGCCTCTTACGCACATTGAGCAGGTCCGATTGTGCACGATGCGTTACAGTCCCATCTCCCCATAGTCTTGTTGAGGCCGTAAAGGTCAGGAGGCTTAATGGTTGTCGCCGATCGTCAACAGATAACGTATGAAGAGCTTGAAAACAGGATTGCGGAGCTTGCCCGGGCAAACAAGCTTCTAGAGCAGAAGATTAAGGCCCACGAGCGGGTGGAGACCGCCCTGCGCACGAGCGAGGTGCTCTTCCATGTGATCGTAGATAAAAGCTGGGATGGCATGGTGATGCTTGACCAACGCCACAGAATTACGTATGCAAGCCCATCTTTCACCCGCATCAGCGGGTATACGCCCGAAGAACTCATCGGGGAGTGTGGCATCGATTACGACAACCCAGATGATCTCACTTTCATCGAGGGCAAATTCCGGCAGATCCTTGAGGCGCCCGGCATTAGCCTATCCGGTGAGTATAGATTCCGACACAAACTCGGTCATTGGTTGTGGATGGCGGTAAGGGCGACCAACATGCTGGAGGATCCCCACGTGCGCGCGGTGGTTCTGAACCTCCGCGACATTACTGACCGCAAGAGGGCCGAAGAAGAGCTGGAAAACAAGTCCAGGAAGCTCGAAGAAGCCAACATCGCGCTGAACGTGCTGCTGAACCGCAGAGACGAAGAGAGGAGAGCCCTGGAGAACAGGATCGTCGCGAACGTGAAAGAGCTCGTCTGCCCTTATCTTGAAAAACTGCGGGGCACGTGTCTTTCGGACGGCCAGGCAGCCCTCCTCGACCTTGTTGATTCAAACCTCGAGGATATCATCTCTCCTTTTGTGCAGAAGATCACGACGGCATACTCCGCGTTGACGCCTACTGAGATCCAGGTGGCCAACCTCATCAAAGACGGAAAGAGGGGCAAGGAGATAGCGCGTCTTCTAAACGTCAGCATGGGCACGGTCGAGTTCCATCGAAACAACGTCAGAAAGAAACTGGGCATAGGGGGCAAGAAGCTCAGCCTGCACACTCACCTTCTTTCTCTGCAAGAAGGGCATGCATGAGAGCTTGTGCTCTTTGTGCATAGGTATCAACCCCCTGATAATCCCACGGTTTCTCCCCTTGATTTGCCGCGCTTACCTTACGAAGACATATGTGTGGGCGGACCAGTACGGACAAGGTTCCTCCTGCGGCATGCATGGAAGCGGCCGGGCCCGCCCAGACAAGCAGGTCGAGGAGGCCGGCAGGGAGGGTGGAATGAAGCTTTTCACGGATGTAAAGATTGGGCGCAGGCTGGGAATCGGGTTCGGCATTATCCTCGGGCTCATGATCGTCATGGTGGTCACTGAGGTCGTCTACCTCAGCGCGATCAAGTCCAACATCGAACGGCTGGAGACCGTCAATACCTTCAAGCTCAACATGGCAAACGACGCGAGAAGCGCCCTGAGCAGCATCTCGTTCTTCATCGGCCAGATTGTCACGTCACCCGAGGAAGGGGTCAAACAGGAGGCAAAGAAGAAGATCGAGGAGAGGCGGGCCGCCTACCGGAAGGCCTTGGACGTCCTCGAGAAGACAGACGTCACCGCAGAAGGGCAGGCGCTCCTTGCGCACCTGAAGGAAGAGGTGGCCAAGGGAAGGGACGCGAACAACGAGGCCATAGAACTCGGCATGTCGGGAAAGGCGAAGGAGGCAGGCGAAAAGTACGGCCACCTCGCCGCCACCACGGCGAAATACCTCGAGGCAGCGGACGACCTCGTCCGCTACGAGGAGCAGAGAATAAAGTTCCGCTACGATGAGGCGCAGAGTAACGCGTCAACGGCGCGTATCGTCGTGCTGATCGTGGGGATCGTGGGGATTCTCGTGGGCGTCTTTCTGTCCCGGGCGACCACCAGCAGTATTACCATACCCATAAACCGGTCCGCCGGCCACATAGACCTCATGGCGAAGGGTGATTTCTCAATCCCTGTTTCTGAGCATGCCCTCAGGCGCAAGGACGAGATGGGGCTCTTTGCCAGATCCATGGATGCAATGAACACGAGTCTCCGGCAGATGCTCGTGGATGTGACTGCCTCCGCAGGAAACGTTGCCTCTGCGAGCGCGCAGATGGGCGTTGCCGCAGAAAGGCTGTCGAAAGGGGCGACCGAGCAGGTGGAGAGGGCTACACAGGTCGCTGCCGGTTCCACGGAAATGAGCCAGGCCTCGGGCGATATTGCGAGGAATTCGACCTCTGTGGCCGGATCGGCGAACGAGGCTCTCGATGTTGCGAAAGGAGGTCAAGAAGTTGTCGACAAAGCGATCAAGGAAGTGAACGTGATTGCCGAGACCGTAGAAACGGCACTGGGATTTGTGGGGGAACTGGGCCAGCAGTCCGAAAGGATCGGGGACATCGTGACCGCCATCAACGATATCGCGGATCAGACGAACCTCCTCGCCCTCAACGCGGCGATCGAGGCGGCCCGCGCCGGAGAGCACGGCAGGGGATTTGCCGTGGTGGCCGATGAGGTGAGGAAGCTCGCGGAAAGAACATCCGCGTCAACCACGGAAATAGCAAGCATGATCGGTAGTATCAAAGAGGGTGTGCACAAGACGGTGGAGTCGATGGACGCGGCCAAGGATAAGGTCGCCACGGGTGTGGAGTTCTCCGCCCAGGCATCGACTGCCCTATACAGCATCATCGAGAGCATCGACGGCCTCCACAACGGCGTCCACCAGATAGCGACCGCCATCGAGGAGATGAACGCCACGACTGAGGAGATCAGCAGGGACATCAACCACATTTCCGACGTGACGAAGGAGACCTTCTCCTCGTCGGAGGAGTTGACTGCAGCGGCGTCGAGCCTGGCCGATCTCTCGAGACATCTGGAAGGGACCGTACAAAGGTTCAAGGTGTGAGCTCGGACAGTGGCCCGAGCTTGTGTCTAACGTGCGAGAGATTTCCATGGAAACGAGCAGTTGCCCCAATTTTGTTGACGGATGCCGACCGAAGAAAGAGAGTGAGATCGGAGAATTCTTCCGAACGAGTCGACTCGCCTGCGTGATGGTCACGGGAACGGGCAAATCATGATCCGGGAGTATTGGCCGCAGCCTCCGGCACGAGAGAGAAGGGGGCGCCGACAATGATGAAGGACCGGTTGGAGAGGATCAGTGATTGCCTCGCATCGCTCGGTCCTGATCCCGACTCCAATATCGCCCGGCTTACTGCCCTCGCTGGAGAGTTGCTCTCGGCCGACTGCGCACTTTACAACCGCCTCGAAGACGGGTATCTTTGCTCTGCGGGACAGTGGCAGACACCGCCGGGATTCGAGGCGAAAGAGAGGCCCGACGGACATATCTGCCATGACGTCATTTCTGGCAACAAAGACGGTGTCATCTTCATCGGTAATTTGCCCGAAACTCCCTACGTAGATAGTGATCCAAACGTCCGGAAGTATGCGCTCCAAAGCTACTGCGGACAGGCAGTCAGATGCGAAGGCGAGCCCGTGGGATCGCTGTGCGTCATGTATCAGTCGGACCATCACATAAGCGACGAAGACGGACGGGTCCTCGGCATCATCGCTTCCGCCATAGGCGGCGAAGACCGGCGAAAGCAGGTCCAGGAGGATTTGCGAACGAGCCAGAGGCGACTCATGATCGCCATGGACCTCGCCCATTTGGTTCACTGGGAATGCGACATCGAAAAGGCGATGTTCGTTTTCGATGACAACTTCTACGCGCTCTATGGGACAACGGCTGAAGACGAGGGCGGACAGTACATGTCCGCCCAGTCGTATGCGGAGAGGTTTCTCCATCCCGACGACGTCCATCTCGTCGCAGAGGAGATAGAGAAGGCCATTGCCACCACGGATCCTCACTACTCGGCCTATGTCGAGCACCGGATCATCCGCGCCGACGGAGAGGTGCGGTTTATTGCAGTCCGCTATAGAATCGTCAAGGATGCCGCAGGACGGACCGTGAGGACCTACGGTGCCAATCAGGATATCACGGAGCGCAAGGTCGTTGAAGAGGCCCTCAGGGAGAGCGAGGCGCGGTATCGCAGCCTCTTCGACGATTCGCCCATAGCCCTCGTCGAAGTTGACGACTCCGCCGCCAAGGCGTACATCGACAGGCTTCGAGCCTCGGGGGTGGAAGACCTGGCGAAGTACGCCGACGATCACCCGGAGGCCGTGAGGGAGTGCGCCTCTCTCCTCGTATTTACCCACGCCAACAAGGCCGCCCTTGATCTCTACGAGGCCCCAGACATGGAGGTCTTCCGGGAGAACGCGAGACACTTTGTCGCCAATGCGCCGGCCAGCTTCCTCAAGGGCGACTTCCTCGCCATTGCGCAAGGGGGGCACGCCGAAAGAGAGCAGGTCCGCATGACGAGGAGCGGCAGGAAGATCCACATCCATTCGAAATGGACCGTCCCCTCTGGATATGAAAAGACCGTCAGGAGGATCCTCTCCTGCGACATGGACGTCACGGAGTCGAGGGAAGCGGAGGAGGCCTTGCGCGAGAGCGAGGAGAAATTCAGGGCCCTCGTCGAAAAGGCCATCGTGGGCGTGTATCTCGTCCAGGACGGCGTCTTCAGGTACGCGAACTCGAAGTGCGCCGAGATCCACGGCTACGCGGACCCCCAAGAGATGGAAGGGCTGGATATCCGAGCCACGTTCTTCCCCGAGGACCTGCCTCCTGTCGAAAAGACGGAGGAGTGGGTGCACGGCGAGGGAGAAACCCAGAGCCGCCAGTTCAGGATCGTGAGGAAGAACGGAGAGGTCAGGCACGTCGAGACCTTCGGCCGGTACACCACCTATCGAGGCAAGGAGGCGGTCATAGGGATGGTCGTCGACATTACCGACCGGAAGAACGCAGAAGAGGCGCTTCACTGGAAGACCACCTTTCTCGAAGCCCTCACAGAGTCGTCGCAGGACGGGATACTCGTGCTCGACAGCCGCATGAAGAAAGTGGCGCAGAATCAGCGCCTCGTTGAAATGTGGCGCATCCCCGCGGACGTCGCCGGGGCCGAGGACCAGGAACAATGCCTCAATTTTCTCATGGCATCCATCAAGAACCCCGAAGAGTTTTACAAGAAGCTCACGCATCTCCATGACCACCCGGACGATACCGTTCGGGGAGAATTCGAGCTGAACAATGGTAAGTTCGTGGAGGCGTTCTCCTACCCCGTGCTCGGCAAGGACAGTGTGGAGCAGTACGGCAGGATTTGGACGTTCCGCGACATCACCGAGATCAGGCGCTATTGGGACATGCTCGAGAATCTCTCGACGACGGACGGGCTCACGGGAATAAGCAACAGACGCAGGTTCGACGAGTTTCTCCAGCGCGAGTGGCGCAGGAGCATGCGCGAATATTCCACCCTGTCGCTTCTCATCGTCGACATCGACTACTTCAAGGAGTTCAACGACCGGTACGGACACCTTGCGGGCGATGACTGCCTCAAGCAGGTGGCAGTCACCTTGGGGGGGACGATGAGACGGGCCAGCGACCTTGTCGCGCGTTACGGGGGAGACGAGTTTGCCTGCGTCCTCCCCGGAATGGGGGAGAAAAAGGCGGTGAAGGTAGCCCAGAGGATCGTGGACGAAGTAGCCAGACTGACCATACCGCACGAAAGCTCCTCCGTGGCCGAGCACGTGACCGTGAGCATCGGGGTGGCGACGGAGGTGCCGGCGAAAGGACGGGAGTACTCCGACCTGATGAGGAGAGCAGATCGCTGTCTGTATGCTGCAAAGCAGCAGGGGCGCAACAGGGTGGTCGCCCTTCATGATGATTACCGCATTGAGGTGAAAGGTGATGGTCAATGATCGCGAAGAACTGATCGAGCGGGCACGTAACGCACATACCTTGCCCATGATGAGCAACATGATGGTCGAGGTATTCAGGGTCATGGCAGACCCCGATTCATCCTTCGGCCAGCTTTACAATGTCGTGAAGTACGACCAGGCCATCTCCTCGAGAATCATCGGCATCGCCAATTCTCCGTACTACAATAGGGGGACGCCGGTAACGAGCCTCGAGAGGGCGATGGTGATGGTGGGCTTCAAAGAGATCGAAAGGATCATCATGTGCCTCGTCTTCATGAAGCAGATCATGTCACCGTGGAAGCTCGCCCAGGATGATATGGCGGCCGTGTGGGGGCATTCGCTTACCGTTGCCCATGCAGCAAAGACCCTCGAATCGAGAATGGGCGGAGAGGAATCGGAGAAGGCATTCGCGATCTCCATCGTCCACGACATAGGGAAGGTTATCCTCTATGCGTACGACGCCCGTTACAAGGGCGTGGTGAAAGAGGCATCCCTCGGCGCGACGGACGTCTGCGAGCTGGAGCGTGCAGAGTACGGCATCGACCACCAGGAGATAGGTCACCACATGTCGGTAAAGTGGAATTTCCCTAAAGAGTTCTCCGAGGCCATCCTGACCCACCACAGCCCGCCCGACGGGCGGGTGCCGGTCATCGACACCGTGAGGGAGGCCGACGCGTTCGCGGGCGGCCAGGAGAACGGTCTTCCCGAAAGAGAACGAAGAGTGCTGCAGCTTGCAAGGGAGGCAATAGCAGCGGAAACCGAGCGCATCAAGGTGCTTGTGGGGGTGTAGGGTGTGATACCCTTCCAGAGAACTCGTACCATCGCATTTTTGGAGGGCGGGACCAGGTCAGCGCTGTGTGAGGTGGGCAAGATCGTACAATAAGGAGAAAAAATGGCACTTCCCAAATATACCTGCGTGGCCTGGTATCATTCAGCCGCCGATTACGTTCTGCTGAAGCATATCTCCGCGGACGGTCACGAGCTGCCCGAGTCTTTCGACGAATGGATCGAGCAGACCGAAAAGAGGGTCTCACGCTTCACCACCCAGGGATGGACCGTCGAGAAAGTCTACCTCGATCCGGTTGAGTTTCCCGCTTGGTGCAGGGCACTTGGCGTGAGAATTGACTCCCATGCACGGATCAAATTCTCGCTCGCAGTCGTCTCGAGAAGAAACCCCGACGTACGATGAGAAACTCCCAATGGCCGCGCTGAATGATCCGGCCCAAACTCACCACGGGGCACAGGGCAGGTATACGTGGCGGAGATGCATTTCATCGGCCTACCCTGAAGGGCCGGGTGGTCAGGCTCTCTTTCAATGCGTAATCGTTACTTTTTCTCCAGACTGGCCATGCGCTATTTGTAGGTGGACTCGCGGAGAGCGAAATCTTCGGCAATTGTCAGCATTTCGTCCGCGGGGATCGGGGACATTCGATTATTCAATTCAGAATTGAAAGCGTTGCCCCACTTCCGCCTGTGATTTTTATGATCATGTGAAAAAAAGTGGTTTGCGCTACTTTCTATACGCTACTTTCCATACGCTACTTTGACACCCCTCCCCTAAGGTGAGAAACTCTTTCCATGATGGGGAAGGACCCGATTGCCTCACTATTAAGGCCATTGCGGGACGAGGATTTTCATTGGGTAAGCCTTCACTCGAAACGCCGGCGAAAGGTCAGGGCGCATACGGGTAAACGTTGCCGGGAGTCAAGAATCGTCCACTTTCGTCAACTTTTTCAGGAGGGTGGTATGAGGGTTCCGTCCCTTGATATCACTGGGAAAGACGAGCGTACGGCACGCGAGTCGGGAGAGACGGGAAGGGGAGGCACATTCTCCACTTTTCCCCTGTTTATGCGGCTATGTGGAGGAAGGACATGATTTTCGAGAATCAAGAAACGTCCACTTTCGTCAACTAATGAGAAAGCGGCGCGTCTATCCGTGGGGGCTCACCTGCCTCCCTTAGCATGACCGGTTGTCCTTCGCTCTTTGACAATTGAAACGTACCCTCTCCTCAAGAATGCCTTGCGGTTTTGTCCCTCTCAGACGGCCGCGAAGCCCCAATAGAAACCACCCTGTCTTTTCAAAATCTAGAAGCGGCCCTCCCGCGTGGTATATTGGCAGGCCGCCGATCCAGTAGCCCGTGAGGTCCTCTTATCCCGGAATTTGCGACCATTGGTCAATTCCGGGGCGAATGGCCGGTCCGCATGGAGGGATCGTGAGATTGCGAGCGAAGCGAGCGTGAGGGGGGAGGCTCCGGCGGCTTATGCTGCCGGAGGGGGCGCTGAGCCCCAATAACTGCTCGCGATCCCTCCATGCGCACCGGCCGGACATGCACATCGGCCCGAAGGCTTTTCTCCCCCGCTGACGCGCCGCTAGCGTTTTGCCCACAGGTCTTTCGTCAACTCGGCTAGCCCCAACTCGGCAAGCTTTTCGGGGGTCGGGGCTCCGTCTGCGGTCCAGCCGCGCAGCTCGTAGTACCGGTCCAGGAACTCCTCCATCTCCCTCACCATCTCGCCCTCGCCGGGCGCTCCGAGGGTATGGAGCGGCTCGCTGAGCAGCCGGGTTGGCAGCCTGTCGTCCTTTCGGCCAAAGCCCTCGCGCACGTTGAAGGCACGTTCAATGTTGAGGATCCTTTCTCCCAGCCTCTGGAGGAAAGCCGGGTCCGCGAAGCGCTCGACACCCGTCGCTGCGGCCAGAAGGCTGCCGAAATTGGTGGGGTACCATCCCCAGCCCTTGGAGAAGGCGCATATGATTCCCACTTCGCCGGTGGCCGTGCCGTCCTGGTTTCCGATGACGATGTCAGCGTTCTTCGCCTCATCGAACCGGTTGATCGGTCTCGGGAGAGGGACACCGAAGACCTCCTGGGCCGCGTATCCGTAACAGTGGCTCGCCCCGATGTTCGATGTCGCGTAGTTGAACCCGTGGGACTTGGCGCCCCTCGGCTCATAAGCGGGCAGCTCCATGCCCTTTGCATGGATGGCATAGGCCTGAGCCCCCCTGCCGATTATCCTGGAGGCTCTCACCACGCCCTCGCCGAGGATGCTGCCGAACCCTTCCCTGAGGCCGATCTTCGTGATGAGCTTGACCATGGTCTCATGGTCCCCGTAGACGAGCTCCATGCCGTCCGTATCTTTGCTGTCGATGATCCCGTGTTCGTATAACTCGTAGGCAAGGGCTATGCTGTTTCCCGCGCTTATCGTGTCTATGCCGAGGTCATCGCAGAGCTGGTCGGCCCGTATGCTTGCTTCGATGGACGTGCTGTCGATGGGTCCGGTGAAGACCCATATGGACTCATACTCGGGTCCTTCGCTGTAAGCGCCCGCATAGGGCCCGGTTTTCACGTGGTGAGCCTTGCCGCACCGGGCCGAGCAGTTGTAGCAGCCGAAATCTCCGGTCCTTAGCTTCCGGTACTCCTCGCCGTAGATCTTCTCACAGTTCTTCAACTGGCCGTACCGGAAATTGCGCGTGGGGAAGATGCCTATGGAGTTGGTCACGTTCTGGGTCGCCGTCGTGCCCCATTCCTTGTGTTCCTTGAACTGGCCGCTCGCCCTGAAGAGACGCCCCTGTTCGGCCGCGACCTTTTTGAACCCAACAGGGTCGAAGACCCTGACGTTTCGTTCTGTGGTGATTGCGAGGGCCTTCAGATTCTTCGACCCCATCACCGCGCCCACACCGCAGCGGCTCGCCGTCCTTCTTCCGCTCACGATCGCCGCGTACCGCACGAGCCGTTCTCCCCCAGGCCCGATGCAGGCGACCCTCGTCTTTCCGCCGTGCCGCTCGTTGAGCAGTTCCTGGGTCCTTAAGCTGTCCTTCCCCCAGAGGTCCCCCGCGTCAAAGAACTTGCATGCCTCGGGGGTTATGTGGAGATAGACGGGACTGGCGGACTTTCCTTCGACGATTATGGAGTCGTAGCCGGCGAAGCGAAGCCAAGCCCCGAAATCCGCCCCGGCGACTGAGCGGGCGTACCCGTTGGTGAGGGGGCTCTTGGTGCAGACCATCCAGCGTGAAACTGACTGGGCTTGGGTGCCGGCCAAGGGTCCGGCCATGAAGATGAGTCTGTTTTCCTCGCCCAGGGGATCGACTGAAGGCCGCTGCTCGCTGTAGAGCAGTGCCGCGCCCATGCCCCTTCCTCCGACGAAGAGCTCGCAGAGTGCGGGAGGGATGGTCTCGACTACTGCGGTCCGCCGGCTAAGGTTGACGCGCAGAAGACGTTGTTCATAAGGCATCGCTGGCACCTCCTTGGGGCGTGTGAACCGTGCCCGGTTTCATTCGATGGAACGAGGATAGCATAGAAAATGAACCCGGTCATTGTGTCATCGCGGGCATATACGTAAGAGAAAAGAGGCTCACCCCCGATCGCCGGGGATGAACAGGAGAAGGCAGATCCAGCTCACGAGAAGGGCTGCGCCTGCAGCTGCGGAGTAGGTATAGAGGAGGGTGTGCTGCCTGACCATGCACCCCACGAAGAGGAAGAACGAGGCCGAGGCGGCTGAGCCGGTGATGACGCCGGACAACAGGCGACGGGCACCTGCCTGTCCAACCTCTCTGTGGGAGAAGACGGCCATTATTGAGGCGAAGACGGGGAAGGGCGACAGAAGGCCGCTCCACCGGGCTCCGAGGAAGAGCGCGCATTGCGTGATGGCGAGCACCATGAAAGCGGCGCTCGCCATGCGCAGAGGAATATCCCACCACGACACGACCCGGGCAGTGGCGTCTAAGGACGGGCGGCCCGCTACGGTCCGGGCCGCGAAAATGGCTGCAATGGCAAGAAGGAAGGAGACGGCCGGGCCGGCGGAGAGGCGCGCCAGGCCTGAGACGCACAGGAGATATGCGACGATCCCGGCGAGCGCTGCCGAAAGCCAACTGCCCTTCCGGGCGACGAGGACGTACGCCACGCAGAAGCCTGCAACTGCCACGAGCCCGAGAAGGCTGGCCAGTGCCGCGGTGGCGGCAAAGTCAGGTCCCTCGTCGAGGGCAAGAAAGATCGATACGGGCGCGGAGACGAGGGGCAGACCGGCGAGCCATCCTCCCAATGCCAGCCCGTACCGCCGTGCCGCGAGGGTGGCGATCGCTATGAGAACCGGGGTTAGGAGGAGCTTGAGGAAGATGGCCATAGTCTGACAATGGTCTACCACAGGCAGCCTCTCAATGTCCGTCACAAACGGCGTAAACGAGCGAAAGGAGGCTTAAGGGGGGGGAAGAATGGAAGGATGGAAGGGGGGAA
>Ga0326728_10011335_pt1 | contig 20417 bp, 15 predicted proteins | sample MB3enrmetagenome_FD_207602 | JGI IMG/M metagenome (GOLD analysis project Ga0326728, IMG submission 207602) | Lab enriched peat soil microbial communities from McLean, Ithaca, NY, United States - MB31MN | ecosystem: Environmental > Terrestrial > Soil > Wetlands > Peat | place: USA: New York... | reverse complement strand
CGGGCGACGGCGCGCTTGCGCAGTTCGGTGAGCGTCTTGTGATCCAGCTTGCGGCCATCTTGTCGTTGCATGTGCACATCGTATCATAGACCAGGAAAATGTCTATACTATTATGCACGGATTAGTAGTATGTGCATCGAGGTCACATCCCCTCAATCATCATTTTGACAGCCTGCCCTCCACCTCTGCCATCCGCCCAGCCAATTTCCGTCGAGATGGATCCGTCAATAGTATTGTCCTTTCTGCTTGCTTGCCCATTGACTGACCCTTTCTGCACGTCCACTACGGTTGATTCAAAGCACTCGCAACAGCCACTTCCATCTCGGGCAACGAGCTGTTTCCCTGCCAGATGACTTTTCCTTCTTGATTGATCACGAAAGCGTGCGGAATCGTGTTGATCCCGTAGTCCTCAAGCGAGTTGCTCTCCAGACCGATCGGATATTCGACGTGGTTCTTGACAAGGAATCTGTCCATCGTCTTGTGCCCTTCCTCGACAAAGCTCAATAATTGGAAGTTCTTGCCCCCATATTTGCGCTGAAACTGGTTCAAGTGCGGTATGCCTTGGATGCAAGGCCCGCACCACGTGGCCCAGAACTCCGCCAATACGACTTTTCCGCGCAGCCTCGCCAGCGTCACCGGGTCTTTCAGGTTGATCCACTCCTTGGCGGAGATTTCCGGGGCCGCTTGACCCACTTTCGGCATCGGCACGTTCTTGCGATGCGACAGGGAGATGTCGTTGCGCCCATCCGGTACTTCGGCGACATCAATTTCGCGGCCTTCGGCCAAAACATACTCATGGTACTGAGAGCGCGGAATGTGGTAGCCGTAGTAGGCTCGCCCCGCCCGTTCGTACCCGACGGAATTGACGGTCAGCGGCGGTTTCGGTGAATAGCCCCAGTAACACAGCCGTATTTTGTCACCGACTCGTCTGGAGATTTCCGCGAGCGGAATCAGGAAAGAATCGACACGAACTTTCTTTCCAGCGGAAATGTCCACGTAACGGATGGCCCCGCGGCCTTTGGAATCGCTCTGAATAGGGGTGGTGCTCCCTTCACCCAACCAAATGTTATAGTGTAAGCCTCCCAACTCGGGCCACGGATTCAACAGGTAATTGCGATCCACATTTGGCGTTACTTTTCCGGCGGCGTCCAGATCAAGCATCAGGTCTGAATGATCGCCGATTTCCCGGTTGTCCTCGGTCTTGCCGAGCGACGGATCATCATCGTTCCATAAGACCGCCTGGGCGAACAGATATTCCTGGTTGTTCCAAGCCGACAAGCGCAGGTCGGCATTGTCGCAAAGCACCTTGGCGTCTTTTTGCGGGAACGCAAACGCGCCACGCTCACGAAGCTCGGAAAGCGACAGAGTTGGCGGGGAGTCATTCACAGCCCGGGCGTTCGTACCAAGTAATGCGACGGCCAACAACGGTACAATGATCTTTCCATTCATCGTGATTTCCTTCGGGGCGCGACTTCCCCGCCCAAGCTGAAGGGTTACCCCGAACGCCTTCGGGGCTGCGCACACGCTCCAACTGTTTCACGTTCGCATTCCGAAGCGTTTGCCGATGCGACGCAAGCGCGGCCTGATCAACCGCCCCCACCCGATTCGGTCTTTTCATTTGGGTGTGGTCTCCACCGTCGATGGGGTTTCACTGGCTCGAAGCGGGCCCCCCACGATTGCCTCGGCAGTGGGTTTGCTCAGGGGAATAGACCTCTGTGGTAAAAATGATGGTGCCTCAACGCGAAAACAATAATTAGGAGAAGAATGATTCCGATCACCCCAAAAATGATTAGCAACGAGTCATTGCTGTCCGATTCCTGCGCATTCTTTGGAACAACATCCCGGGGTGTCTCACTGGGTGGGGAAATCAGTTTGGCCTTGGCCTGCTTAAACTCCTCTTCGGATAAAGCACCAGAAGAACGAAGTTGCTCCAACTTCTGTAGATCATCTGCCAGACTCATTTGGCGCTCCTTTCAAATGTCATCCCTTGGGTTAAAAAGTCCCCAATCAGTTTAATTCAGTCCACAGATATTTTGTGGTTGCCAGCGATCCAGTCTCTGGTGACTGGATGCTTAGGGCGCTTTTTCACACGAATCAAGCTGAAATCTTGCGACGCAAGCGTGGCCCCGCCTCGCGCAGCACTAGCAACAAGGACTCAGCCACGAACTTCGATTCCGTCGAGTAAAACTGAACTCTCTGGCCATCAGCAAGGACGAGAACAGGCGTGACAGCCGTTTCCTACTGCAGATTCGTGTTCACATTCGTCAACTTGTTGTTGACGTTGGTGCCGATACCCTGCAACACGAGAATCGCCACCACCGCAATCAAGGCCAGGATCAGCGCATACTCGACGAGACTCTGACCCGAGCGCCGCTGCATCTTCCGCATGATTTTTTGCAGGTACTGTTTCATAAGGAATTACCTCCGCGCATTGTATGATTTGCGAACCCTGCCGTTTCAACTCCAGACGCACCGAACACAACCCTACGAAAACCATCATATCCGCCGTGCCGCCAGAGAGCAAGACTCCAGGTAGTGTCCTAATTTGAAATTTCGTCAGGGTTCGTCAGTTTCGTCGGCCTCGAAATGGAATTTTTGAGCGCCGGAAGGCGGGATAACCGGGCTTTCGGGATTGGCCGCCTTAATATCATCGAGCGGTAGATTCGGTTGAGCGAGGGTGGGCTTGCAAATTATCAGACCGTCAACACACTTTGCTCCATTCAATTCAAGCAACCCCGTAAATCTATTATCCTTTTCTCCATCATCAAATGTATGAACCTCATTGGCCCCGTATATGGCCGCAGTTGAAAGGTGTATCGCATCGGGAAGGGACAAAACTCGGAATCCGCTAATCAGGGCTTGCTCTCGAAACTGGATTGCCTTGTCCCCAATTGGAGGATCAAGGTCATAAAGAATGTGATTCGAGGAGCGGAATGTTCTCTTAACGGTCATCACTGGGGGAAACGCGGATGGCTGATTTGTGCAGGAAAAACCATCATCTTCGTTGACGCAACAGAATTGAAAGCAAGGCTGCTCGGATTCGGGGGAATTGCTTCTGAAACGAACAGCACCGAGCCGTCGTTGGCTAGGTGGGGACCAGCGCCAGTAGATTTGCAAGGTAAGAAGACGAATGAACCACTGAGGGGCCGAAGATGAAAACCATTGGGGTCACACATCCCCTCATTCTTGATTTAGCTTGACCTGTCTGGGCTGGGGCGGGCAGGTTGAGCTGCGTTATAGACGTGAAGTTCTACGGTGGGGACGGCGATGCAGCGGCTGGTGAACGCGGCGAAACGGGATCGGAAATTGGCTGGGCGGATGGCAGGGGTGGAGGACAGGCTGTCAAAATGAAGATTGATGGGATGTGACCCCAATGCAGTTGGGTTCCCTGAAGCGGTTGAACCTCCGTCGCGTCTCACCGGGCCCTTCCCGATGGTAGCGGCGGATCGGTGAGGGGATCCGGCAGCAAATAATTTGCCAGATCGCAGTGATCCAGTTCCCTGATATTCCCGACGATGCAGCGAGCATTTAAAATCGCGCCGGCCCAATCGGTGTGCTCTGTCTCGCCGTCAGGAAAATACTTTTGCGTCACCGCGTCCTGGCCGGCCTTGTCGTATTTTTCCGCGATCAATTCATTGGCATCTACGAACGGCACGTTCTCCTGCTTGGCGGCGGCTTTGGCCCATTCGGTGAAATTCGTCGAGCGCACGGCTCTGCCTTCCTTCCAGGAGTTCTTCGGGTCGGGAGACAAAACGATCTCGCAGGTGGCCCCCTTCGCCCTGGCATCCGTGATGTATTTGCGAATGTACCATCCGTAGGTGTGAACGATCTCATGCTTCTTCGTTAGCAGGTTGTCGATCTCCTGCGTTTCTTCACCGTTGCCATGCAGCGTGCCGCGGGCGCGAGAGTCGTCGTTAACCGGGCTGGCATCGTTGCTTCCGAACTGGATGATCAGGTAATCGCCCCGCTTCATGTCTTGCAGCACGTGATCCCACAATCCCTGGGATTGATAGGTCCGGGTACTGGTGCCGCCGAGCGCGAAGTTGACGACGTTGATCCTGCTCCGGTCAAAGAAGGAGGCAATGGGATTTCCCCAGCCCCACTGGCCGTTACCGCCGGTGTCGTGGCCATTGCGCACGGCAGAAGCACCAACGATCCACAAGGTGGGAAGATTGGCATCGAGCCGATAGTGTGCGGCCGCCGACGGCAGCGTGGCCGGGGTGGAAAGGCTCGGCGGGGGCGTCTGAGCGTAAGCTCCGGTTGAGAGCACGCCGACGATGAGAAGCAAGTGATGGATTTGTCGATGCATGATTTGACCCGGATTTCCCATGTTGACTCCGCTCGTTTCCCTCAGTTCGAGTCTCCCAACGAACGAGCGACGACCCGGAATCTCAGCCGTATCCACTTCTGCGTTGTGGACATGGCATCTTAACCTGATGGGGTCGGAAATCAAGCGGAGGACGACCCGGAACGCGTTCCGAGTTGGGCAGGTTCGATCGATCAAAAACTGGTGCGGAGCTCGGTTCTTTTGGCAACGCGCAGCCATCTGGCACATCTGCTTTACTGGAGCAGGAGGAACAGACAGGGGCAGGCAAGTAGGAAGGACAATACTATTGACCGACACCTTTCCGCCGCGGCACGCAGCCAGCATATGTTTGACAGCTACGAGGCGTAATCATACGGTAATCATCGGAATGCGAGGTTAATCATCTATGAACTACTCCACTCATCTTTCGCGCATTTTGGTTTTGACGGCAATCGGGGCGCTAGCCGCCCGCGGTCTTGCCCAAACAACACCGGCTGCTTCCGCAGCCAAACCCTACAAGATCGTCAATACCGCCCAGACCATGGGGACAGGCGGGATCGATTATGTTTATGCGGACAACGATGGCCGCCGCCTTTACGTTCCCCGCGGCACCCAGATCCTGGTCTTTGATCTTGACACGCTCAAGTCGGCCGGCACAATCCCCAACGCCCGGGCTCGCGGCGTCGCGGTCGACCCCAAGTCCAATCATGGTTTCTGCAGCAGCAGTCCCGTGGTCATGTGGGATACCAAGACGCTCGAGACGATCAAATCCATTCCCGTCGAAGGCGGTCCGGATGGTATCCTGTTCGAACCGTTCACTGAACGCATTTACGTTTTCAGCCACCGCACACCCAACGCCACGGTGATTGATGGCAAGGATGGTTCCATCGTCGGCACGATTGACCTCGGCGGCGCACCCGAGCAGGCCGCCAGCGACGGTAAGGGCCATCTCTATGTTGACATCGAAGACAAAGACAACATCGCGGTCGTTAACGTCAATACCCTCAAGGTGGCAGCACACTACGACCTGGGCGGCAAAGGCGGCGGTCCCGGCGGCCTGGGTCTGGACGTCAAGAATCACATTCTGTTCGCCATGTGCCACAACCCGCAAACATGCGTCGTCCTCAGCGCCGACGACGGGAAAATCCTCGCCACGCTGCCCATCGGCAATGGAACGGACGGCGGTGGATTCAATCCAGCGACGATGGAAGCTTTCAGTTCACAGCGCGATGGCACGCTGACCATCATCAAGGAAAGCAGCCCGACCAGTTTTGAGGTGGAACAGACCGTGCAAACCAAGTCGGGCGCGAGGACCTGCACGCTGGATACCAAGAACAATCAGATCATTCTGATCACCACCGAGCGGCCCCCGGCTTCTCCGACGGGAACAGAAGCTGCGGCATCCCTTGCACCGGCAGCCTCCAATACAGTCGCCTCGGCGACTCCTGCCTCTGGCGCGGAACAACCCGGCGGCCGGCGTGGCGGACGCGGTGGCGGCGGCGGTCCCGCATTTCTTGATATTCTCGTCGTGGGCCGATAACGGCCTGGCCGGAGGGAAGGGCGGCGTATAGAGGTCAGTCAATAGTATAGACAACTTACGTTTGCTGGCCATTCTCGGGCGCATGGCTCGGAAGCTACGGGTGGAGTTTGGCAGGGAGAGCTAACATGTCCTGACGAAACGGGATCGGAAATTGGCTGGGCGGATGGCAGAGGGGGAGGACAGGCTGTCAAAATGAAGGTTGAGGGGATGTGACCCCAATGCAGTTCCGATGAAATCACTCGTTGACACTCTTTTCGTACTGTGTTTTGTCCTTGTATTTGTAGCTTGCATTGGCGGACTGATCCTCCACGCTGTGTTTTTGGATGCGCTGAGGCGAAGACACCCTCAAACTTGGGAGGAGCTGGGTTGCCCGTCTCTTATCATGAACAACTCGCTCCGATCCTCTCTGAAGACTTTGGGCTTCCTGCTGTCGGGGCGCTATGTCACTCTCGGGGACAAAAAACTGACAGCGCTGTGTACATTTATGCGATGGTACGATGCAGCTTATCTCCTTCTGTTTCTGCTGACACTGGTCTTATTGTTCATACCCATTCTTGGTCGGCATTAGCAGCGGCAGAGGTGTGTAACGAGGCGGGTCAGCCGGGGTCACATCTTTTCATTATTCATTTGGCTTGACGGGCGGGGATGCAGTTGGTGGCTCGCAAGCTACGGGTGGAGCTTGGCGGGGCGAGGTACCGTGTCCCGGCGCGTGGGATTGGAAATTGGCTGGGCCGATGGCGGAGGTGGAGGACAGGCTGTCCATATGAAGATTGAGGGGATGTGACCCCAAGGCACTCCAAGGTTGATTGTTCGGCAGCGTCCAGATGGCGGTGCGTCGCATCGGGGAACGGCAGGAACGGGACAAGTCTCTGCGAGAGACGGTGCGTCGGCTAAGGGCACAATTGTTTTATGTTGAGACCTGAACCCATTTTCCCGTACGCTTTCCGTCGCCGGCAACCAAGCGCTGTTGGGGCCGGTGAGGAGCTAGAATGAACCGTTGGAACTTTCCTTGTCGAGTTGGTGTCTGAAGCGATAAACTGTTGTTTTAGGAGGCATCTATGAGAATTGCTCTTGTTCTTCTTGCCGTAGCCATCGCCAATCTCGCGCGCGGCCAGACCTATCTCACGATCTACAACCAGAATTTCGCTACAGTCAAGGAACAGCGGACGTTGGATCTGAAACAAGGAGAAAACGAAGTGCGCGTCACCGAAATCACCGCGCACGTGGAGCCTGACTCGGTAGTATTGCGCGACCTAAAGAATCCTGCAGCGATTCAAATACTGGAACAGAATTACGAGGGCGACCCGCTCAGCGAAGGACTGCTGTTGCACAAGTCCGAAGGCAAGGTGCTCGATTTTGAAATCACCGTGCCCCAAACGGGCGAGAAGAAGATCGTGAAGGGAAAGATTCTTCGCAGCGGCTATGTGCCTCATACAGAAGCGTTCCAGCAATATGGTCAGCAGTACTATTACCAGCAAATGGCATACGCCAACCCCCAGACGGGCGGCGGCCAACCCATTGTCGAAGTGGACGGCAAGATCCGCTTCGGCTTGCCGGGGCAGCCGATTTTCGATGCCCTCGATCCCAACGCCTTTTTGAAGCCGACATTGCTGTGGCGGTTGTGGGCGGACAAAGCTGGCAAGCATGATACGGAGTTCTCGTACCTGACCGGCGGTATGCGTTGGGAAGCAAGCTACAGCGCCATTGCGCCCGAGAAGGGAAACACGTTCGACATCCTTGGATGGGTCACGCTGGAGAACATGAGTGGGAAAGATTTTGAGAACGCCAGCGTCAAACTGATGGCTGGCGACGTGGCCCGGGTGCGACCGGGAGGTGCTCAGAATATGCGGGCCTTTGACTCTAGCGGCATGTTGGGCGGAGGAGCGGCCTTCCCGCCCCCCGTCACGGAGCGAACATTTGAGGAGTATCATTTATACACGTTGCCGCGGCCCACAACAGTGCTCGATCGCGAGATCAAACAAGTCGAATTCGTGCGGGCCGCGAACGTTCCCGCCAAGCGGATCTACGTCTACGACGGATTCAAGATGGACAACCGGTATCAAGGCTGGAATCCTGAGATGATCCGCCGAGAAGCAACCTATGGCACCGAGTGCAATCCCAAGGCTTGGGCGATGTTGGAGTTTCAAAACTCGGAGGAATCTCATCTGGGAATGCCGCTGCCCAAAGGCAAAGTCAAAGTCTATCGGCGCGATATTATGGATGGCCGAAATGAATTCATCGGGGAGGACCAGATTGACCACACACCCAAAGACGAAGTTGTGCGGTTGTACATGGGCAATGCCTTTGACATCGTGGGCGAACGGCGTCAGACCAGCTTCAAATTCGATGACCGTGGCCGCTGGATCGACGAATCGTTCGAAATCAAGTTGCGCAACCACAAGAAGGAAGAAGTTGATGTGCGACTCGTCGAACACCTCTACCGGTGGCTTCAATGGGAGATTACGGACAAGACTGACGCGTTCCAGAAAACAGACGCGCGAACCATCGAGTTTCGGGTACCTGTGAAGCCGGGTGAAGAGCGGATCGTTGGGTACGTGGTCCACTATTCGTGGTAGGACGGCGCGATGGGAAGTTCGAAAGGAGAACTCAGGATGAGAATTCTTCGTCGTTGTTTGCTGCTCAGTATCTTCGCTGTGGCGAGTGCCCTTGCCGAAGACACCAATACCTCGATTACGATCAACGGGGTCACCTACCAAGACTACCGTTGGGGCACGGTCACACCGACAACGGTGTCCGTCTTCCACAGGGGCGGTGTCGCGACAATCCCTTTGGAAGTACTTTCGCCGGAACTCCAGAAGCGGTTTGGGTACAGACCGGTGGATGCTCCCGCTGGGCGACCTGCTACTAGTGGGAGCAAAGTCAAACTCAAGTTCGTAAAAGTGGACAGTGAGGAAACCAACAGTCAGGACGGATACGGAGAAAACGCCGTGGACGGCAACCCCAACACCTACTGGCATACCCAATGGCACGGCAACAGTCCCGGGCTTCCCCACGAAATCATCATTGAACTGATTCCGCCCTCCGTCATTAAAGGCTTTACCTACCTGCCCCGGCAGGACGAATCGGACCACGGCACCATCAAAGACTACGAGTTTTACGTCAGCGACGATGGCAAGAACTTTGGCCAACCCGTTAAAAAGGGGACATTCGAGCCTGGCAGGGAAGAAAAGGTTGAAACCTTCGCGCCGATAAAATGCCGCTTCATCAAACTCAAGGCCATTTCAGAAATCAACGGCCTGCCTTGGACATCCGCCGCCGAAATCGGCGTCATTCAAAGCGGTGAGAATACCGATCTTATGCCCGCAACCCGAATCGCAGATTACATCTGTACCGTGGCAGACGACTTCATTGTAGATGTGTACCACAACGGGAAGATTGTGCCCGACGACCAACGAAGGTTGTTATTTGAGATATTTGGTGCGACAGCAGAGCGAATCGAAGTTCCTGTTTATAAGGGAGACTGGTTTGTTTTTAACGTAGCCAACGACCGTCTGCGTTGGAACGGGAGTTACTACTTTGCCGCAGCGGGCATGACGTTTCCCAATGCTATTGCCTTTCAAAGCAAGGTTGGGGACCGACACTGGAGCTACTGTGACGAAGTTGACCGCGTATCCCGGTTCATCGCAGATCCGCGGGATCATGGAAACCCTGTCCAATCGATTTCAACCCCGTGGGATCAAGGCAATGACCGTATAAAAGGAGTCACATCACCAGCTTGGTCTGGTGACCCTGTTTGGGGACGGTCCAGGCTGACTTGGATTAAGTTCGTGGCAGAATAGGACGAGTGCCCGGGGGAGCGTTTTCGGAGCGATGTTGTGTTTGCGTCTAGACGTACTCGCTCAGCCGCATACATCTGGCCGGCATGGCGCGGCCTGTCAGGATCGAAATGGCCGGCGGCTGGTATCATGTCACCGGCCGCGGCAATGAGCGGCGCGCCGTGTTTCGCGACGAGCGGGATCGGGAATTGGCTGGGCGGATGGCAGAGGTGGAGGACAGGCTGTCAAAATTAAGATTGAGGGGATGTGACCCCAGTGCAGTTCTTTCTCTGTTGCAAAGCCCGATTCATCTAAACCAACATCACCTGGGTTTCACCGGGCAGCGATTGTCATTGGCAATTTAAGTTGGATATCGTCCGACGCGGAGCCGATGAGAAACTGATAGTCTCCAGGTTCAACCACGTATCGTTGTTTCGTCGTATCCCAGTAGCGCAAGCGATCGGCGGGGACTTCAATTGTGACACGGCTGGATTTGGCGCGATCCAAATGCACTCGCGCAAAACCGCAGAGCGCGAGGTTCGGTTGGGGAACGCTGGAGCGGACGTGGCGGAAGTAAACCTGCGCCACCTCGTCCCCGCCGCGACTGCCGGAGTTCCTCACCGTAAACGACACCTTCACGGTGCCGTCGGCAGGAATTCTTCTTGCGTCCAACCTGCCATCTCGGAATTTGAATTTGGCATAGCTCAGGCCATGACCGAAGGCGTAGAGCGGTTTGCCGGTGAAGTAGCGGTAGGTGCGGTTGGCCATAAAATAGTTGGTGAAGGCGGGGAGCTCCGCGGTCGATCGGTAAAACGTCACCGGGAGGTGGCCGGAGGGATTGACGTTGCCGAAGAGGACTTCGCCAACGGCACGGCCACCTTCCTCGCCCGGGTACCAGGCTTGCAGGATCGCCGGCAGATGCGCGGCTTCCCACGGAATGGCCATTGCCGAACCGCTGCAGTTAATCAGGATGACCGGCTTTCTGGTCGCGTAGAGCGCGCGGATGAAATCTTCCTGAACCTGCGGAAGTTCGATGCGGGTACGATCACCGTTGCTGAAGCCTTCAACGCCGCCGCCCCCGCGGGCGTTGCCTTCCTCGCCTTCCAGTTGGGAATTAATGCCGCCGACATAAATGAGAACATCGGCGCTCGCCGCATTGCTCAGGGCTTCAGCCCGAAGTTCCGAAAGGGGACGAGGCGTGACTGCTGGCTGGCCGCCAAGACCACCGGACCCGCCGCGGTCGCCTGTGCCGCTGGCAGCAGGTCGGATAACCAGCGGACAACCCTGGGCGTAACTGACGTCAATATTCGTGCCGGCGAGCTCACGAATGCCATTGAGGATGGTCACAGACCGGGTAGGTATCCCGCTGTAATTGCCGTAGAGCATCCGCTGACTGGTCGCGTTCTCGCCGAATACGGCGATTCGTCTCACGTTGGAGCGGTTCAACGGGAGCAGGCCATCGTTCTTCAGCAGCACCAACGATTCCCGCGCCAGTTGCAGGGCAAGTTGCCGATGCTCAGGCGTGTCGAGCTGGGCCGTTGTGATTTGGAGGTACGGGACTACGTTTGTCGGATCGAAAAGTCCCAGCTTGAAGCGGGATTCCAGGACGCGCCCGAGCGCCGTGTCGATTTCGGCCACCGTGATCAAGTTCGAGCGGACGGCTCCCAACAGACTGTTGTAGGTCTGGCCGCAGCACAGGTCAGTGCCGACTTTGACCGCGCGCGCCGCAGCTTCTCCAGCCGTCGGGACGGTATGGTGATTGCGCCAAATATCGGCAACGGCGTCGCAATCCGAAACCACCTGCCCGTCAAACCCCCAGCGTTTGCGCAGAATGTCCTCCAGCAGGAAAGTGCTCGACGGCGCGGGCTCGCCATTCACGGAGTTGTAGGCGCTCATGATGGCGCCGACGTGACCCTCACGGACAGCGGCCTCGAAGTGCGGCAGATAAGTTTCGTAAAGGTCCCGTTCCGACGGGTGCACGTCGAAAACATGACGCAAGGGCTCCGGCCCGCTATGGACTGCGTAGTGCTTCGCGCAGGCCAGCGCCAGAACGTACTTGGGATCGTCCCCCTGCAGGCCCTGAATAAATGCCACACCCATGCGAGACATCAGAAAAGTGTCTTCGCCGTAGGTCTCCTGGCCCCGGCCCCAGCGCGGGTCGCGGAAGAGATTGATGTTGGGCGACCAGAAATTCAGCCCTCCGAACCGGGGGCTGTCACCATTGCGGCTCGCTCGGTTGGCGTTGTTCTTGGCCCGGCCTTCAATGGCGATGACGTGCCCCATTTTTTTGACCAGGTCCGGGTCCCAAGTGGCGCCATTGCCGATGGCTTGCGGAAAGACGGTGACATTCGTGGTGTTGGCCACGCCGTGGAGCGCCTCGCTCCAGTAGTCGTAAGCCGGCAAGTCCAGTCCAAGACGATGGATGGCAGGGGCAGCATTCCCCATCTGCCGCACTTTTTCGGCAAGAGACATGCGGCTGATCAGGTCTTTGACCCGCACCGCCGTCGGTTGCGAGGAATCCAGCCAGAGCACCGGCCCGGAAACTTGGGGAATTTGCCGCGCTGGCATGTCCGCTTGATCGGCCAAGTCGTCCGCCTGAACAAAGAGCACCGAGGCCGCGGTGGCAGGGTCCTTGACTTCAAGCGTATTCATCTTGGCCGTTCCGGTCGTGGCATGGAAAATCACGACCATCGGTCCGGCAAGGGAATCGTCCTGATGCTGAACGGTGCCGCTGACGAAGTAAACCTTGTTTGTCCCGCCTGCGGCTGCGAAGATATCCAGACCTTTCGCGAGCACCTGGTCGCCGACGGAAATGTCGAAGACGCGCTGGCCTGCGTTCGTATTGTCCATGCCGGACTCCATCACGCCCACGATGATCGAGTATCTGCCGTCCGGCAGGCCAGAGATGGTGGCGGTGAAGTTCGTGCCAACAATGCCCTCCCGATAATACTCCTCCGTGCCGGCAGGCGCGCCTTCAATGGCGGCCCGGCCGGAAACACGACGATGCACGAAATCTCCGCTGAAGATGACCTTCTTGCCGCAAGAAGCGCATGATTCTTCCGCGGCAATAGCGCCGCCAAGCCACAAGCTCGCAAGCGACACCACGGAGATCACTGCCAGGAACAGGACTTTGATTGAAGCTTTCATGGTACCGGGGTTCTTGGACGATGAATTGCCACGTTGCAGATCAGTTCTTGAACAACAGCGGCGCGAACTCGTGCAGGCTGCGCCGCCACGTCAGCCATTCGTGCGCCGTGCCCGGCGAGACGTAATAGGTCATGTTCGTGATGCCAGCCGCCACCAGCGAATCGTGGTAGCTCTTGAGACTGTTGGCGCCGCCTTCAGCGCCGCCGTAGCTGACAAAGGCCACCTTGACCAGACGATTGAATTCCGCTGGGTTGGCCAGCGGACTGTTCGTCGCCGTCAACTCGCCCAGAGTGCCGCCGCTGAAAATGCCGATGTGCGAGAACTTGTCCAGGTGCGCCAGGGCGATGCTTCGGGTCTGCATCCCGCCCATCGAAAGGCCCGCCATGCCCCGGTCCTCGCGGTCGGCCAGCGTGCGATAGGTGGAATCAACCATCGGAATAATTTCATTGAGGAGGATGTTCTCGAACGGCTGGGTTCCAAAGCCGAAACCGCCGCGCCCCGGACCGCGCGTGCCTTCCCCTCGACCTGCCGCCGCCGCGACGTTCGTGGCCCCTGCGCCAGCCGTTGGCGCGTTGGTGCCGGCGGCGGGTGCTGCGCCGCGTGGGCCACCTCGACGTCCGCCCCCCGCGAACAGCGCGCTGCCGCCGCCGTTGTCCATGACGATAATCGTCGGACTGGCTTTGCCTTCGGCGATGAGATTGTCGAGAATGAAGTTCATGTGGCCTTGCGTGGACCATCCGCGTTCGTCCTCGCCGGCGCCGTGCATAAGATAGAGCACTGGATAACGCCTGCTGGGGTTCGTGTCGTAATCCGGCGGCGTATAGACATAGCACCGCCGCCACGCGCTGGCGATCTTCGAGTAATACCACCGCTCGCGCCCTTCGCCGTGCGGCACGTCCTTCGGCTGGTAGAAGTCTTGGTCCTCCGCCGGCACCTCGATGCCGCTCATCATCCGGCTGACCCCGAAAAAGCTCTCGCTGTTCGGATCGGCAGCCGAGACGCCATTCACAATGAGGTCGTAATAATGAAAGCCTTCAACCAGCGGCGAAGTCGTGATCATCCACACGCCGTCGTCGCCTTTGGTGACGGTGAGCGGACGGCCGATGCTGACGGCGACGTTCGTGGCGCCAGGCGCGTAGAAGCGGAACTGTGCCCGCCGCTCGGAATTGATCCGGGGATATTGCTGGCCCGGCACGTTGGACGTGGCCGGTTTCCAGTCGTCGGCCGGCTGGTTGGTTTGGGCCACGCCGGGCTGGCCCGACAAGATGCAAGCGAACGCAAGGAAGCACAGGCCTGATTTCATTGGATGTTCGTCGGGATTTCCCATTTGGTTTCCTGTCCACGACCAGCGTAGACCTTTTTCGTGATTTTCTTCCTACTCCACAGGTTTGCAAGTCCATTTTCCGGTCCGCCCTCGGCTTTTCTCCGGCACAGGGGGGTGTTTCGATGCCTTTTTTGGCTCCAATGCCCTTTTCTCCCGGACGAGAAGACACCTTCTCCGTAGTTTCCGTTGTTTTGACATGGTCGGCCTTCATCCTGACGTTGCAGGTGCCAATCTCAGTGAGGAACGACGAGGGGTCACCCATTTCCCCCCACGGGGTCAATAACCCGTCCTCGCTGAAATGTCCTCAGGTAGCATCGCCGCGAGGAACCCCCATGCCTTGGAAACGAATGCTGGCCCACATCACCGGCAGCGTCAACGAAGACCTGTTGCGCAGAATCGAGTGCGTACATTAGAGGATTTCGTTGACTGGAAAGCCTGAACGCGAAGCTTGCCGCCTGCGTGAGTTGTGCGTAGATTCATCTTGTGACTGCCGGTCGACGACGAAAACTCTTCTTCTGGTGTCTGGGGCTGTTGCTCGGCTACACGCTGTTCGGCTTCTTCCTTGCGCCGCCCCTACTGCGGGCGGTGGTGCTTTGGCAATTGCGGAAACGACTCGGACGGCCGGTCGCGCTCCAGAGGATCAAACTGAATCCCTACGCCCTCTCTATCGCCGTTGACGGATTGGTTGTGAGTGAGCCAGGCGGCGAACCGTTCGTCTCGTGGGACGAAGTCTACGTGAAAGTCGCGCTGCCCTCGCCCTTCCGTCGCGAGTTCACGGTTGATGACATAGCGGTAAGCAACGCGTTCGCCCACATACAGGCGAACAGCGACGGCAGTTTCAATTTCACCGACATTCTCCGCCGGTTTCCCGCCGCGCCGCCACCGCCGAAGAAACCCGCCGGCAAGCCGTTCACCATCCGCGTCGGCCAACTGCGCATTACCGGTAGCCAGCTCATGTACGATGATTTCACCCGCACCACGCCGTTCCACACGACCGTCGGTCCGATCAATGTCACGCTGAACAACTTCAGCACTAGCCCCGACCAACAAAGCCCATACGGTTTCACGGCCACCACGGAGTCGGGAGAAAAGTTCTCGTGGAAAGGCGTTTTAAATATCGCTCCGATCCGCTCGGAGGGGGATTTTGCCATCGAAGGCATCAAACTCGGCAAGTATGCACCGTACTATGACGACTTCGTCAGCCTCGCGATCCAGAGTGGCACGGTCGACCTCCGCGCCCATTATCGCGCTGAAGTCAACGAGCGGCTCACCGTCGCCCAAGTCTCCAATCTCACCGTCCACGTCAGCGCCCTCAAGGTCGGACCGTCCAAGAGTGAGAAAACGTTGATCGAAGTACCGGAGCTGACGCTCGCCGACACGTTCTTTGATCTCGTTGGCCTAGTTGTCAACGTCGGCACATTCAGCACGCGGGGCGCCCGATACGAAGTCGAGCGACTCAAGGACGGCACCATCAACCTCATGAACCTCCTCGCCCCACCACGGACAAACGCACCGGCGGTGGCTGCCGCGCCTACAACCAACGCCCCGCCGGCATGGGTGGCAACTGTCCGCGACATTGACATTGAGGATTGGGCCTATCACGTAACCGGTTTTCTCGGAGAACAACGCCTGCACTGGGACGCGCTCCGTCTCGCCAACATCGTCGCCCACGCCAACCCGGTCTCGCTTTCGATCGATTCCATCGCGCTGGAGCAGCCGAATATCGAGGTGCTCATTCCTGCCGGGGTGACCAACGTCTCTACTGGAGCTGCGAGTGTCCAGAAGCCCAACGCCCCGTCTGCCTCGCCGGCGACGAAACAGCCGTTGCCGCCGATCAGTGTCGGTTCGATCCTCATCACCAACGCCGAGTTCGCGTATGAGGACGATTCGCTCTCCTCTCCGGCGACGCTCAACGCCACCCAACTCGATGTCTCGGTCACCGGTCTTTCCACCGACCCGAACGCAAGCGCCAACTTGCGTTTGACCGGCCGCATCGGCAACCACGGTACCATCGACGTCGCCGGTCGTATCAACCCGCTCAACATCGACGCCGCGACCGAAGTGCAAGCTGCGTTACGCCAGATGGACCTCGTGCCGGTAGGCCCCTACGCCGGCAAGTATGCTGGTTACGACTTGCGCAAAGGCAAACTGACCGTCGAAATCAAATACGCCATCGACCAACGCAAGCTCAACGCGCAGAACTCGATCCTGGTTGACCAGTTCACGTTCGGCGACAAGGTCGACAGCCCCCAGGCGGTGAAGCTGCCGGTCAAGCTCGCGGTCGCCATCCTCAAAGACATCAACGGCCAGATCAAACTTGACGTGCCTGTCGAAGGACGGATCGACGACCCGAAGTTCCAGTATTGGGGTGCGGTGTGGCACGTGCTGGGCAGTTTGTTCACAAAGATCTTCACGGCGCCCTTCTCGCTGCTCGGCTCGATGTTCGGTGGCGGCGGCGAGGAACTTGGCTGGCAGGAGTTCGCACCCGGCAACGCCGCGTTGTTGCCGGATCAAGCGAAGAAACTCGACGTGCTCATCAAGGCGATGAACGCCCGCCCGGCATTGAGCCTTGAGATCGAGGGCAACGTGGACAAGGACAAAGACCTCGAGCCGCTCAAGCGCCGCAAGTTGCACGAGATAGTCGCCCAGCGTGCCGGTACGACGAATGACTATGTTGGCTGGCTACGCATCGCCTACGCCGAGGCGTTACCGAAGATTCATGCGAAACTTCCGCCACCACCACCACCAACGAATTTCACGAGCAACGTCGACAACCTTCTCCCGCCTGGCGTCAAGCGGGCCGAGCCGTCCGCGCCTCTCACCGGCTCACGGGCGAAGAAAGCGTCGTCGGAGTTGACCGAAGCGGAGATGGAGCACGGCTACTTTGTCATCTTCGACTTGACGCCTGACGATTACAGGCGACTAGCCGTCGAGCGTGCCGAAAGTGTCCGCCAGTATCTCCTCGAGACTGGCAAGCTCAACCCTGACCGGGTCTTCGTTGCCGATCTCTCGAAGCGTCCGCCACAGACTGGCGGCCCGCGCGTCGTGTTTAGTCTCCAATGATCTAAGAGACCCGACAAATGAGAAAACTGAGTGTGGCGGCATCGACCGAGTGCGCCACTTTCATTTTGCAGAGGGGCTGGAGATTGGTGGGCATGTTTCGTGTCTCAATCAGCCCCATCTTGGCGCTGCTTCGCCCGCCCCGCCTGAGACCCGTCCGTGCGCTGGCGGTTCCCGCGTAAGCATTTGTCAACGGGCATGGCCGCCCATGTGCCTTGCTAGCTCTCACGCGCCTGTGTCGTGATCCTCAATTCGCCGGGTCGGATGACCTCAATGATAACGTAGTTGCCCGGCTGGAATCCAGCCCGTTGCAGCCACCGACCGCGCAACCGAATGAAGGGTTTGGTCGACACCCCTGGCAGAGGTGGAGGACAGGCTGTCAAAATGAAGATTGAGGGGATGTGACCCCAAGGCAGTTTTATGGTGATGCGCGACGCGGGGCCAAGCTTGCGTCGCATCGTCAAATGCTTCATAATCCATCTGTGAAACGGTTGGAGCGTAAACGCGACTGCGCATATCAACACGTTAGGTGAAAAGGCGTTGCTGAAAGGAGGAATGAATGTTTATCACATTGCTAGCCGTCACGTTTCTCATCGCTCTTGCAGTGTCGGCGATTGTGGTTCGCATGTTCACCAAGCCGATAGACGGTATTCTGCGGAGAATCATTTCCGATGAGATAAGCGTCGCTTGGCTGAGGTACCTGAAATTCGCCATTTACGTTGTCGGTGTCTCTGGCGGGGTGCGCATTTGGGAGCTGGAGAAGTACGTGACTCCGCAACCCTACGCACAAGCGCAGGTCGTTGAACTGACCCGTGACCGCTGGGTGCTCGAAGTATACCGGACGATTATCGAAGCACTAAAAGACATCGCGTGGCTGCTGCTTGTTTTCTTCATCTTCGCGCTGATAGCTTACGTCATAGTTCGTGCCTTTGAGCTCCGGCGAGGCAAGCCAGAGGCGGTCAAGTGAGACAACACCATGCGATTCAGCCAACCGCGCCCCGCTGCGCGGCTAACGACGGCTGAGCTTTGACGGCCACGTCGCGGAAAAGCAATAGGGTCTCAACATAAAACATTTTGATTGACTGGAACCTTGGGGCAATCTGGCCGGCATGGCGCGGCGCTACGGGGAAATGCGGCTGCGGGAGTTGGCGCAACAGGCCGGCGCCGTGGACTCCGGCAGCGTCCAGATGGCGGTGTGTCGCATCGGGGAACGGCAGGAACGGGACAAGTATCTGCGAGAGACGGTGGGTCGGCTAAGGGCACAATTGTTTTATGTTGAGACCTGACACCATTTTCCCAGAATCAATCTGAAAAGCGGACGTTCCTCTTTGACTTTTTAAAATGAAGAGTAGAATAGGTGCTCATGAATAAAAAGGAACTCATCCAACAGATTGAAGGCTCGCGCAACTCGAAGGTCATCACCTACGTGACCAGCGACCGCATGGGGCCTTTGAATGCACGTGTGGCCATGGATATTATTCCAATCGTGGCCAGGGAGCTCAGTGCCATCGGGAAGACCGATAGCATCGATCTCTTCCTCTACAGCGCCGGCGGCGACACCATGGTGCCGTGGCGCCTGGTCTCGATGATTCGCGACCACTGCAAGAAGTTCTCGGTCATCGTGCCGTACAAAGCCCACAGCGCGGCGACCATGATCGCGCTCGGCGCCGACGAGATTGTCATGAGCAATCTGTCGGAGCTGTCGCCAATCGATCCTTCCACGTTCAACGTCTTTAATCCGTCCGATCCGCAGAATGTTCAAGCAAAAGTCCCGATCTCGGTCGAGGATGTAATGGCCTATTTCGACCTGGCCAAGAATAAATTCGGCATCAAGAGCGATGAGGATCTGACCAGAGTCTTTAACAAATTTGTCGAGGCGAACCCACAAATTCACCCATTGGCTTTGGGCAACGTCAACCGCATTCACAACCTCGTCCGTATTCTGGCCAAGCGCCTCTTGAAGAGCCATGTGGCGGGGATGAAAGAGGCGGACATCGACAGCATAGTCAATTACTTTACTGAGAAATTGTATTCTCACCAGTACATCATAGGTCGTAAGGAGGCGAAACAAGAACTCGGCGTATCGACGGTTACGTATGCGAGCGAGACCTTGGCCACGGACATGACCAACCTCTACGAAGATTACCGGAAGGAAGCCGGTCTCGGCGCCACTGTCTGGAATCCGGAGCTGGAGCTTGGCGCACTGAATCAGACACAGAAATCCTACAAGATCGCTTTCGTTGAAGGCGCCAAGGCGTCCAGCCAGTACAGCATCACCTTAGAATTCAAGCGCCAACAGGTCATGATCCAGCAGACGACACCGCAAGGGCCGATTCAAGTGCCGCAGGAGCAAGTGGGGTTTAGGGCGGTCAAGCAGGGGTGGGAATCAAATTAGCACGAGTCATCTTGAAAAGTCGGTGTTGCCAAAGAGAACTGGGATTGGGGAACCCTAAGGGCACAATTGTTTTATGTTGAGACCTGATCCCATTTTTCGCGCTACAGGAGGCAAGGAAGGCCATGAAGAAAGATGAGAACACGTATTTGACAGCATGTACGGTTGTTGTTCACTCGGTTGGCTGTACTGCACTTGGCATCTATTCCGAGTTTGTTGTGCCGAAACCGTATACATACTGGGCCCATTTTTTAGGTGGTGTCGAATTCTCCAACGCGTTTCTTTTCGTGGGGCATGTGTCGAATAGCCTACGACAATGTGGATTTCTTCTCGTTCTCGTCGTCTTGGGCCTGCTATGGCTTGATGCCAAAATTCATTCGAGACTACTTCATCGCAAAGGTTTGGTTCACGCGTCACTCTGGGCGGGCGCGGTTTCGGTCATTTTGTTTGTCAGTCTGTTGTTCGCTGCATGCGCTATGACACCGCCGCAGGTCCCTGCTGAATTCTACCTTACACACTGATCGAACGTCACTGGGGTCACATCCCCTCATTCTTGATTTAGCTTGACCTAGTTTGGCTGGGGCGGGTAGGTTGGGCTGCGTTATAAACGTGAGGTTCGACGGTGGGGACGGCGATGCAGCGGCTGGTCAACGCCGCGCAAAGGGATCGGAAATTGGCTGGGCGGATGGCAGAGGTGAAGGACAGGCTGTCAAATGAAGAATGAGGGGATGTTACCCCAAGGCACATTACCGCCACCTGCATAATAGAGTGACAATGTCACCATAGTTCCGCCTGTTTCCAAAAGGCGGCGATCAGGGAAGGGCGGCGGCGCATGCGCCGCAGGGCGCGGGTGGCGTGCAGGCTCAATTCCC
>Ga0326728_10011333_pt1 | contig 20418 bp, 22 predicted proteins | sample MB3enrmetagenome_FD_207602 | JGI IMG/M metagenome (GOLD analysis project Ga0326728, IMG submission 207602) | Lab enriched peat soil microbial communities from McLean, Ithaca, NY, United States - MB31MN | ecosystem: Environmental > Terrestrial > Soil > Wetlands > Peat | place: USA: New York... | reverse complement strand
AAATTCCCAGCCGGTTAGTAAGTATTTATTTTCTTCCGACCAATATTTTTTTCTATCGCATTGCTTTTCCAATGGATATTGATTTAACCACCTCTATTGGTTATTATTCGAGATCAGGAGTTCTGAAGTTGGAAAAACTTTTGACTGTCAAGTTAAGAAAATCGATGCAGAATACCTCATCTCCCACTGAAACCGACTTTATATAAAAGTTAGCAGTCAGCCATGCAGACCCCCACATTGAAAAACGGCGGCAGTCTGGAATTTCAGGAATTGAATGCCGGTTTCTTGAAAAGGATAAGGATGGGGATTGTTCCCAAAAAAGCCAGGCCGATCAACCAGAATATGTAGTCGTAGGTGAGGATGCCGGCCTCCCTGCGGACGCTCAGGTAAATGATCTGCAGCGCGGCATTTTTGGAGGTTATGGCGTCCATCCCTTTGGCCATTGCCGCCTGCTCCAGTTGCCAGAGCCTCGTCTGGAACAGCGGATTGTAGGGATTCACATTAGTTACGAGGTTTGTCTGGAAAAACTGGGCAAAGCGCGCGAGAAAAGTGGTGGTCGTGGCTATGCCGACGCTGCCTCCGATGTTCCTGAGGAGATTGTACATCCCCGTGGCGTTCCCCATCTGTTCCCTGGGGATCGCGGCAAGGGTCAGGGTGGACAAGGGAGGAAAGATGAATGCCAGCGCGAATCCGAGCAGGACTCGCGGCCACATGAAATCCCAGTAGGACGCTTCCAGGGTAAACCCGCGCATGAGATACATGGAGAGCGCCCCGAGCAAAAGCCCCGCCAGAATTACCTTTCGGCCGTCGTGATGACGGATCCAGGCACCGACAAATGGCATGGTGATCAGGGTCGCCAGGCCACCGGGGGCCATTACCAGCCCGGCCATGGTTGCGGAGTACACCATGAGGGTTTGGAGGAAAAGGGGGAGCATGACCACCGAACCGTAGAGGCAAAAACCGACCATGAACATGATGAAATTGCCAGTGGAAAACGAGGCCGTCCTGAACAGTCGCAGGTTGATGATCGGATGCGGATGTTTCATTTCCACATAGAGGAGGAGAAGAAGCGAGACCAGGGAGATTATGGTGAAGCCGTTGATGAAGGACGAGTTGAACCAGTCGTCATGTTGGCCCTTGTCAAGCACCACCTGCAGAGCCCCGATCCCCAGGGTCAGGAGGATTAGCCCCTTGAAGTCAATGGGGAGTTTTTGCCTTTTCAGGTAGGCAGGGTCTATGATGAAATACTTTGCCATCAGCACAGCGATGATGCCGACAGGGATATTTATGTAGAAGATCCAGCGCCAGTTGAGGTTGTCGGTAATCCACCCACCCAGGGTGGGACCGACAACGGGGCCGAACATTGCGCCGATGCCGAAGATCGACATGGCCAACCCCCTCTCCTGAATGGGGAATGTTTCCAGCATGATCGCCTGGCTCATCGGGATAAGCGCTCCCCCTGCAGCGCCCTGTAATATCCTGAAACAGATAAGGGTGGCGAGGTTAGGCGCCGCGCCGCAGAGAAAAGAAGAGATGGTAAAGAGGACGATGCAGGTGATGAGGAACCTTTTCCTCCCGAAAACCCGCGCTAGCCATCCAGTCATCGGCAGTATTACGGCGTTGCTTACCAGATAGGATGTCAGAACCCAGGTCGCTTCATCGGTCCCCGCGTTCAGGTTCCCCTGCATGTGCGGCAGGGCCACATTGGCTATGGAGGTGTCGACGATCTCCATGAAGGCCGGGATCATAACCGTTAGGGTTATGAGCCACTTGCTTATCGGTTTTGACGTCTGTATAGAGGGCACCGTAAAACCCCTTTTCTTAAGATGGGATATAAGGTGCCGGTTTAGAATCCTGCTGACATTTAAAATTAACCATATGATTGTAGAAATGATTCACAAGACTTTCAAATCCCTGATAAACCTGAACAAGAAGCATGAGGGGATACTCTCCAAGCACTTCGAGTGTGCATGGTTTGTGTTCAATCACTCCCTGGGAAGGAGGGTAGACCACTATGCCGATTCCCGCAATGGGTTGACCTATCACGATACGGCCGCCGAGCTGACAGAGATGAAGAAACTCCGTGGAATACGCGTGGCTGAAAGAGGTGAATTCCCACTCCCTCCAGCAGTCGCTGCGAAATCTGGATACGGCCTACAACAATTTTATCAACAAGAGGGCGGACTTTCCCACCTTCAAGAGGAAACATGGTGATCAGTCCTTTCATGTGCCGCAACACTTGAGCCTGGACGGGGATAGGCTAACAATCCCCAAGATGGCTCCAATCAGAGTTGTCGTCCATCGTCCTCGTGAAGGGAAATCCAAACAGGTCACGATCTCAAGGAACGCAGCGGGTGAATACTATGCCTCGATCCTTTGTGAGACCGAACTTCCCGATCCGGACTATTATGGGGGCGAAATCGGCATCGACCTGGGGCTTTCTTCCTTTCTGATCACCTCTGCAGGAGAAAAGGTAGAGCCCGGCAATCATTACCGCAAGGCCGAAGGCAGACTCGCCAAGCTCCAGAGGAGGCTTTTCAAGAAAAAGAAAGGCTCCCGAAATAGGCACAAGGCGAAGGCAAAGGTAGTTCGGCAGCATCAGAAAATAGCAAACTGAGAGTAGGTTTTCAGCACAGGCAGAGCCTTCGGTTGGTACACGAAAACCAATTCATCCATACCGAGGATCTGACTGTCAAGAACATGGCGAAGAACCATTGCCTTGCCAAGTCCATCTCCGATGCCGGCTGGTCTTTATTCCTCAGGCAGCTGGAATACAAGGGAAACTGGTACGGCTGCTACATCAACCAGGTTGACCGGTGTTATTCCCGTCAAGTAAACGTTGCAGTCATTGCGATTTTGTCATAGGTAAGCTCTCTCTGCACATCAGATCCTGGAACTGCCCAGAGGGCGGAACCAACCATGGGGACATCGATGCTGCAGCCAACGTCCTGTATTTGGTAGGGCCATGCGGCCAAATCCAGTGCTTCGGCACAAAAAGCCTGTGGAGTCACCTCTTGCAGCTGAATGGGATGCAAATCTAGGTCTACGTGTAATGTGTCGTTGAAACAGGGAGCCTCTGGCTTCAGTCAGAGGTAGTTCACAACTGCCTCCGGTATCTGGCTTAACTGTCTGTTAATGGGCAGGAGATTAACAGATATTGGGAATTTATCTGCCGATAGATTGTGAAGCAATTACAGTGGGCAGATGCCATTCTTCGGAAAAGAATGATATTTACGGAGTCAGAACTCTTGACTGACGGGATCGTATTGACTTTTTCAACAACCGCCCAGATATTTTATTGCCAACTCATTTTTTGACCTGGCGTCCCCGGCCTCCATCGACCAGTCCGCAAACGATTATAGATTATCCGTCACCTTGTCGGGCACCGGTTTTCTTCCAAGGCAGAAATCCTCCACATCCCTAAGATCGATGTTCAAGACCTTTGCCAGGCGTTCGTTGTCATACCCCAGGCAATCCAGAACATGCCTGAATCTTTCGCTGTTCATTGTCAGTTCTCCCTGTAACCTGGCCGCGGCAGTTATCTAAATTTCCACTTTTCCCGCCACTCTTGAATTTTTCGGCTGGTAAGCGCCGCCGGTTTTGTCTGCAGCCATACCTTTCAGGGCATGCAGGGTAAAGGTGGTGATCTGGCCGGATATCTTATCGATATCATCAGGGCTGAATTTCTGTTCAGGGGCCATCCGGCTGATGACGGACCTGCCGAAGAGGTAGAAGACGCACTGGCTTATCGTGCTTCTGGCGCAGGCGAGCACTAGCACGCCCGCGCTCTCCTCCCCCATAAGGAGCCTAACGATCTCGACTAGCTGATCGAAAAGGGAACGTATCCCTTCATCCACGATCATGTCAAAGGCGCTGGTCGGTTCCACCATCTCCCGCATCATCAGCACTCCGAAACCGGGGACGCTTTCTTGGCCGATAGTGCGCAGGAGAAAGGAACGGACATAGGCGTGGAGTCTTTCCTCCGGGGTTGCGTCGGCATTGAGGCCGTAGGTCGTCGGATACCTTTCGTAGGCTAAGCGCCGCACATGGCGGAGGACCTCGCGATAGAGGCCATCCTTGCTGCCGAAGTGGTAATTGACCGCAGCTACATTCACTCGTGCGCGCCCGGCTATCATGCGGATGGTGGCTGCGTGGAAACCATGCTCGGCAAAGACCATGGCGGCTGTTTCCAACAGGCGCAGGCGAGTTTCGGCTGTCTCCTTTTCCATATGCTACATACCTCTCACAATTTTAAAACATATGTATCAAACATTTGTTTTAAAGACAAGGGGATATTTGCAGAGGGTATTTGGGACATCCATGCCGAGCATGGTAAAATTTATATAAACCTTTTTGAAAATGGAGGAAGGCCATGAAGCTGGGAAGTAAGGTGGCGATAGTGACCGGCGCAGGGCGCGGCCTGGGAAGGGCCGCTGCCGTTGCCATGGCGCAAGAGGGGGCGGACGTGGTTATCGTCAGCAGGACCCCCCGTGAGTTGGAGGAAACCGCGGACATGATCATCTGCGGCGGGGGGACGGTCATCATCCTAGAAGGTGACCTGGCCCGGCCGGAGGATGTCAAGAGGACGGCTGTGACCGCTCTGGAGAGCTTCGGCAGGATCGATGTCCTGATGAACAACGCCTCAATAATCACCCCCATGAAGCACTGTCACGAAATCACAGGGGATGAGTGGCGGTACGCACTGAACGTTGACCTGCTGGCTCCCATTCTGATGGCAAGAGAGGTCATTCCCACCATGATCGGCCAGGGTGGAGGCAAGATCATCAACGTCACCTCGGGACTAGCCGAGATCGTCCTCTCCCCTTTTGCCGTCTATTCGGTGGCCAAGGCGGGGCTCAATCACCTGACCAGAATCATGGCCTTTGAACTGAAGAGCCACAATATCCAGGTAAACGGCCTTGATCCAGGGTTGATGGACACCAGGATGCAGGAGGAAATCAGGAACGCCGGGGCGGCGGTTCTGGGCGCGAATGTCCACCGGCGTTTCGAAGGCTACCGGGAACAGGGATTACTGGTGCCACCGGAGAAGTTGGCGCGGCTCGTCCTGTTCCTGGCTTCTTTCGAGTCGGATAATGTTACCGGGGAAATCGGCGGCGCAGCTGATTTCGTGCGTTTCGGCTATCGAGACGATTAGCAGGCTGTTGAAAAACGTCTTGAGGATGTTGGGACGCACGGCGTAATCGAGCGGAAAGGTGAGGCTTTCACGAAAGTACATTTAGCTTTTGAGCGAGCGGCAACAAAGCAGGCCAGCCCCGCGTTAGCATTTCAACAACCTAGTTTGGAGGCGGGGAGGGATTGGGAGCAATGAGTGGAAAAAGCAGGAAAAATTCGGAAGTTTCCCTTATTCTGGCCGCCGGGACCATCCTGGCCCTGGCGGCTGGGGTCGCTGCAGCATTGGCAGGCTTTGGCAGCCGTATACACCTGTGGCACTTCCGCGTAGGCTTTTCCATTCTCAAATGGGCAGCCTGCGGTGGCTTTGTGGCGACCCTCGTCTCCCTGGCCGGGGCCGTTATCGCTGTGAAATCGGGATGCCTGCGCGGTATCGCTTATAGCCTTTTCGGGATTATAGTTGGTGGTGCAGTTTTTACTGTGCCACTCCACTGGCGGATGAAAGCCATCAGCTTCCCGCCGATCCATGATATCACCACCGATATCGTTCAGCCTCCCCAGTTCGTGTCGATCCTTAAGCTGCGCAAAGACGCACTCAATCCCGTTGCCTACGGCGGCCCGGAGGTCGCAGCCAGGCAGCGTGCGGCCTATCCGGATATCCAGACTTTCCTCTTATACGCGCCCAAGTCTCAGGCGTTTGACCAGGCACTCGCGGCGGCGCGCGCCATGAGGTGGCGGATCGTCGTAGCAGATCCGCAACAGGGGCGCATCGAGGCGACCGACACCACCTTCTGGTTCGGTTTCAAGGATGATATCGTGGTCAGGGTCACGGCTGCGGGTGTGCACCGCTCGCTGGTTGACGTCCGCTCCGTCTCACGGGTGGGGAGAAGCGATGTTGGCACCAATGCCAAAAGGATCAGGGCCTATCTGCACAGGCTTAAGGCTGGGGAATAGGGTATTTCTTCAGGCATTTCGCAGGAAAACGGTAAATGTGGATCCTTTCCCGGGAGTGCTCTCCACGGCAATGCTCCCTCCGTTTTGCTGGATGATATGCTTGACGATGGCAAGACCGAGCCCGGTTCCTCCCTGTTCGCGGCTGCGCGCCGTGTCTACCCGGTAAAACCGTTCGAAGATACGTGGCAGATCGTTGGTAGGGATACCGATCCCGGTGTCGGTGACCTTTATTGCCACCATGCCGTCCGCCTCGTTCGCTGAAATGATGATGGAACCATTTTCCGGCGTATATTTGAGGGCATTGTCGAGGAGGTTGACCATCACCTGTTCGAGCTTCTCCCGGTCAGCCAGGACCGGCGGCGCTCCTTCGATCCCGCGCCGATCGATGTGTATCTTTTTTTTCCGGGCCTTCTCCTCCAAAAGGGCGCAGGCGTGCCCGACTGCGCCCTCAATGGCGACCGCCACGAGTTGCGGCTGCTTCTCGCCCGCTTCAAGCTTGGAAAGAATGAGTAGGTCGCCGACCAGGCTTGCCAGCCGATCCGCGTGGCGGTGGATTTTCTCCAGAAAACCGACGGCCCGCTCAGGGTCGGTTGTCAATGCCCCGGAAAGTAAGGTTTCGGCATATCCCTTGATGACTGTCACCGGTGTGCGCAGTTCATGGGAAACATTTGCCACGAAATCGCGACGCACCTTTTCCAGGCGTTTCAAATCGCTTATATCGTGGAAAACTGCCACCACTCCCTGCAGTTCCTCCCCTTCCAGCAGGGGGACCCAATGGGTCAGGATGGTTTTCCCTTCGAAGAGGGGGAGGGCGAATTCCTCCACCCTTTCGGCTTTCGTCTCCACCGCATTTTTAAAGGCATCATGAAGGGAAGGATGGCGGGTAATATCGATTAGTGGTTTTCCTTCCACTTCCTCCCTTAAATCGAAGAGGGTGCGGAACGCCGGATTAACGAGGGTGATCACCCCCGTGGCGTCGGTCACCATCACCCCTTCTCCCATGCCGCGTAAGATGGTGTCGAGACGGTTTTTCTCGGCAGCAACACTTTTCAGCTCCTCCTCGATCCTTTCGGCCATATCGTTCATGACCCTCGCAAGCTCCCCCACTTCATCCCGGCTTGTCACCGGGACCCGCCTACCGAATTCCCCCCGGCCGATCTGGGCGGCGACTTTCGTAATGGTGCGGAGCGACTGCGAGGTGACATTGGAAAGGATGTAGCTCAAAATAAGGGAGATGAACAGCGCTGCGGCGAGGGAAAGGGCGAGGGTGACGTGAAGGTCCGCTCTGGTCTGTTGCAGGGTGGAAAGCGGAAGGGCGAGGCGCAAGACGCCCCTTTCGCCGCCTTCGCTCCGGAACGGGAAAGCGACATAGAGCATGTCGGTTTGCAGGGTCGAAGAGTAGCGGATAGAGCTTCCCTGGCCGCTTTTCAGCGCCTGCTGCACCTCTGGGCGATTCATGTGATTGTCAAGTTCCGCAAGCTTAGCCGGGTCGACGTTGGAATCGCCTAGCACTTCTCCCTTAAGGGAGATGAAGGTAACCCTCGTCCGCGTTTCCCGGGCAATGGCATCGGCCACTCCAGGAGCATCCCGCCGCATCTCCTTGATTTCCTTGGCGGAAGTGAGGCTGGCTAGCCTTGCTTCACCTAGGAGCCCGGTCCTTGTCTCCCCCGCCATGTATTTCCCGAGGGTGCGTGAGAGTGAGCCGTAGAGCACGCCCCCCATCACCAGGGTAACGAGGAGATGCGATGCGAGGAGTTTCCAGCGAAAGGCGAGATTCAAGATTCCTCCATCTTGTAACCGAAACCGCGCACGGTCCTGATCAGATTTCCAGCTTCCCCGAGCTTGGCGCGGAGCCTGGTCAAGTGGGTATCGACCGTTCGGGTGTCACCCCCATAGCTGTACCCCCAGGCATCTTTTAAGAGCTGGTCCCGGCTCTGCACCCTGCCGACCCGCTCGGCAAGGATGAGGAGGAGTTTGAATTCGATAGTCGAGAGGACCGCCTCTTTCCCGGCCACGGTTACGGTATGATGGTCGATGTCGATGGCAACGGTCCCGACGGTGACGATTTTCCTGGCGGTTACAACAGGCTCGGCACGTCGCAAGATCGCCTGCACCCGCAACAAAAGCTCCCGGGTCGAGAAAGGCTTCACCACAAAATCGTCGGCCCCTACCTCGAACCCGACCACCCGGTCAATCTCTTCGCCCTTGGCCGTCAGCATGATGACCGGGATCCGGGCGGTCTTCTCACTGCTTTTCAGCGCCTTGCAGACCTCCGTACCGGCCATGCCGGGAAGCATGAGATCGAGAAGGATCAGATCAGGAGAGAGGGTGCGCGCCTTATCCAGACCCATGGCCCCATCTGCTGCAAGCAAAAAGCGATATCCAGCCTTCTCCAGGTTGAAGGCCACCAACTCCGCCAGGTCTTTTTCGTCTTCTATGATGAGAATGGTTTTCATGGTTACTTGAACACCGGCAGGAGCGTAGTGAGAACCCACTCGCCCCGGTCCTCTTTCTCGAAATACTGCCATTTCTGAGGATCTGTCAAAGTCTTAACCGTCACCGAAGGGGGGACATAATAGTCCCATTCCACCGTGACTTCGGCAGTTCCCTTCTTCGGCCAGCATTCCAGGTTCTTGATCCGGTAATCGACTACCTTGACTTGATCGGCTGCCATAACCCTTTTTTGAAAATCTTCGCGCAACGGCTCGTTGACGTAAAGAAGAGTTGACTTGTCGAACTCGTGCCAGCGAATCAATTTGGCATACCCCTTGGAGGTGCTCACGAATTCGTCGGCCACCCGGGAGTCCCGGATAGATTCCCGCATGGATAGGCAGGATGAAAGGATAAGAAGAGTAACCAATACGAGCAACAGGCGCATGAAATTCATAAAACCCCTTTCTTGGTTATTGAAAAAGTTGACATAGGGATAGATATTAGTCCTTGATGAAGGCGATAAGTTCCTCGGCGATCTCATATTTGCCAAAGGGGGGGATAATATAAAAGCCGCCTACCCTGTCCCGGACCTGGGCGATGAATTCCCGGGCAATGGCGAGTCCTTCCTTCACACCTGCCGCCTTTTCCTTGCCCCGCATTCGTTGTCGAACCTCCGCTGGGATGACGATCCCCGGCACCTCGTTGTGGAGGTATTCGCAGTTTCGCTCGCTGACCAGGGGGAGTATCCCCGCCAGGATCGGAATCCCCAGGGGGGCGGTCCGTTCCAACATTTCGTCCAGTCTGGTGGCATCGTAGATCGGCTGGGACTGGGCGAAGTGGGCGCCGCAGGCAACCTTTTTCGCAAGCCTTGCGACCTGGGCCTCCATATTCAGGGTGTTGGGGTTAAAGGCGCAGCCAATAGTGAAGCCGGTCCCGCGGCCGATCGGATTCCCCTGGCCGTCCACCCCGGCGTTCAGATCAAAGAGGAGCTTGATAAGGCCAAAGGAGTTCAGGTCGAAGACAGACGACGCCCCGGCCTGATCGCCTAGCCTTGTGGGGTCGCCGGTCACGGCGAGGATGGTGCGTAACCCCAGAAGATTCGCCCCCATAAGCTCCGACTGGAGGCCAAGGAGGTTGCGATCGCGACAGGTAATGTGGATGATCACCTCGATGCCGACTTCCTGCTGGATTCTGCTCCCAAGGGCGATGTTTCCCATGCGAACCCGGGCCAGCGGGTTTTCCGCCAGGTTGATGGCGTCTGCCCCCACCTCCATGAGCGCCCGGCTGCCGGCCAGGACCCTGGTGCAGTCGAGCCCATGCGGTGGATCGAGTTCCACGGTGACGATCGGACTCTTTCCCCAGCGGGCCAGGAACCTTTCGCCTGTTGCATCGGGGCGCAGGCGCTCCACGGCGGTCTCCACGCGCGTGGGGGCCGTCCTGGCCAGCGGCTTGCGCCCACAGAGCTTCAAGGCGAGGCGGCGGATATGTTCAGGGGTGGTGCCGCAGCAGCCGCCGATCAGGCCGGCGCCGGCGCCAACCATTTCCAGGGCCATATCGGCGAAGTATTCGGGGGTGGTGCGGTAGATGTAGCGGCCATCCAAGTATTCCGGAAAGCCGCTGTTGGGATAGGCCGCTAGCGGGAGGTCTGTAACTTTGGCCATGCGTTTTATATTATGCAGAATCTCGAGGGGCCCCACCCCGCAGTTGGTGCCAATGACGCAGGCTTTTGCTGTGGCCAGTTCCATGGCCGCCTTCGCCGCCTCCACCCCGCTGCTCGTACGTCCTCCCTCCATGAACGCCATGCAGGCAATAACAGGCAGCCCGGTCTCCCCGGCGACCGTAAGGGCGATTTTCAACTGTTCCAGATCCGAAAAGGTCTCGAGTATGAAGAGGTCCACCCCACCTTCGGCAAGTGCCAGGCATTGCTCGCGGAAGATGTCTTCTGCTTCGCCGGTGCCAAGTTCCCGCTCCTCCCCCTTGATCCGAGCCAAAGGCCCCACGGAACCGGCCACGTAGAGGTCGCGCCCCGCTGCGACCCGGCGTGCCAGCATAGCTCCGTGCAAGTTGATGTCGCGTACCTTTTTGTCGAGGCCGATGGCCGCAAGTTTTGTATAATTGGCGCCGAAGGTGTTGGTCTCGATGACCCGGGCGCCGGCTTCTATGTATTCGCCGTGCAACTCCAGCACCAGCTCCGGCCGGACGAGGTTCAAGTGCTCGAAGTTGGCCTCCAGCCCCACCCCCTTGGCATAGAGCATGGTGCCGATGGCGCCGTCGCCTACCAGCACTTCCTCTTTCAATCTGTCGAGAAATATCACCTATTGCCCTTGCTTGTTTTACTGGCTTTTTTCAACCATAGCCTATAGAATGCAGGGAAACAAACCCTGCCCCAACGAGGTTGTGCATGCTGCAAACGTTAATAACCTGGCTTCTGGCGACGATCCTTAAACTTGGGTACCCCGGCATTTTCCTGTTGATGGCCATGGAGAGTTCGGTCATTCCCATCCCCAGTGAGCTGGTGATGCCTCCTGCCGGATATTGGGCCGCCGAAGGGAAAATGAGCATAGTCGTCGCAATCCTCTGCGGCACCGCCGGGAGCCTGATCGGCGCCTATGCCAACTATTTCGTCGCCCGTTATCTCGGCCGGCCGCTAATCCTGAAATACGGCAAGTACGTCTGGATCACCGAAGAGAAGTTTGCCAAGGTGGAGACATTTTTCCACAAACACGGCGAAATATCAACCTTCATCGGCAGGTTGCTGCCGGTGGTGCGTCACCTCATCTCCCTCCCCGCCGGACTGGCCGGCATGCATCGCTGGAAGTTCACCATCTATACCCTGCTTGGCGCAGGGCTCTGGTGCACGGTGCTCGCCCTGATCGGCTACATAATCGGCGAAGAACAGGCTCTCATCATCAAATATTCCCACCATGCAGTTATCGGTGTGGTCATATTTAGCATAATTCTAATAGCTATTTATGTCCCACGGCACTTGAAACCAGTTATGAAATTCAAAAATCCAGCTAATGGTTATGAAGCAATAATTAAAGGTCCAAGATTTTTTACTTTTTTGTTCGGATGTTTATACTTTGCAAGGCATGGAGTTTGGTCGCATTTTGTTATTTCTTTCTTGATTTCACCATTGATTATTCCGTGGGTCATCTATCCTTTTTTTGCAAATAAAATCATAAGAGAAAATTATCTTCGCAAAGGGTGGGTTGAGATTAAAGATTAAATTAATCAGTCTTTTCACCTCTTCCCAATGTGAGACACAAGAATTGCACGGATTATTGTCAAGCCTGAATGATTCAGGATTACATTTCTGTAAGCACTGATAGGCCGGCATAACATTCACCCGGACCACGGGCGGTAAACCTAGCTCCGCAGCGCTCCATGTCCTTAGTGTCTCGCATAACCACGAGGGCCGAAGTGGTGGATGCTATAAGTCTTTCCATGACCGGAAAGTTTCTCCCCACGCATCTCGGAGCCTCCCAAAAGCAGCCTCTAGGCCAAAGAGTCAAAGAGCAAGAACTCGAAGTCTTTGTAACAAACTGGGAACGCTCACTATTGCCGCCTATGTCCGGCGGCAAAAAGAAAGACGCCCAGCCCGAATAATACAGGATACAGGCATCATTGACAATAAACATTTACGCTCCAAATATAATAAAGCCCCGGAGATTTGACGATCTGCCGGGGCTTCGGTCTTTGTAGGCCAGGAGGATTTTATTTCGGCACTTTCTCCCAGTCCTCCAGGAACTTCTTCAGTCCCGCGTCGGTCAGCGGGTGTTTGGTTAGCTGCATGATAACGGGGAAGGGGATGGTGGCGATATCCGCGCCGATCAGCGCGGCGTTCAGGACATGGACCGGGTTCCTTATACTGGCGACGATAATCTCGGCTTCGAAGCCATAGTTGTCGAAAATAGTACGGATTTGCTCTATGATTCCCATGCCGTCCTGGGAGATGTCGTCGAGCCGGCCTATGAAGGGAGAGACGTAAGTCGCCCCGGCCTTGGCCGCCAGGAGCGCCTGCAAGGGGGTGAAGATAAGGGTGACGTTGGTCTTGATCCTTTCCTCATGGAGGGTCTTGGTCGCCTTCAGCCCCTCGGGGGTCATGGGGATCTTGACCACGATATTCGGATGGATCTTGGCAAGGGCCTCGGCCTCCCTGATCATACCGTCGTGATCGATAGAGACCACCTCTGCGGAGATGGGACCGTCAACTATGCCGGTGATCTCTTTGATCACATCCTCGAATTTTCTACCGGTTTTGGCGACGAGCGATGGATTGGTAGTCACCCCGTCCACTACCCCAAGTTCATGGGCTTCCCGTATCTCCTTCACATCCGCTGTATCGATGAAAAATTTCATATGCTTCCTCCCTGGATTAATTAGTCTATTCCCTGTGCCGTAAAACTCCGTCGTTCAGGCGGGGATATAAGGCACGGTGTTGACATGCTTTATATCTTTCCATAATGTATAAGTTCCTTAGTTCCTTGACAATCGGCATGGGATTTCTGGCAGTCACGGGCGCCAGTGTAAAACCGGTGCCAACATAGTCAGGTATTTTGTGGAAGTTTTGCATGTGACGAAAACTAAGCCTGCATATTTTGACCTGACCTAAAGAAATCAAAACTCCGAGTGGTAGGGTGGGGCGCACCCGAATTGAAGCCTGCTGAGGAGACAGGTTGTAAACGGCTCAATGAAGCAGGAACTTAAAAGGCTTAACCTTTGGAATCCTCCGCCTTCACAGGCTGGGGAGGATGTCAATGCTTATGTATCACCTGTTCCTGATACTTCTCCAGACATCCCATGGAACAGAAGTAAATCCTCTTCCCCTCGAGCCTGCCGACCACGGCATCGCCCTCCGCCACGTAAACGCCGCAGACCGGGTCGCGGTGAGTCTCATCCCCGGCCGGCGTTTCTTTGGGGAGCTCTTTCTTTGCCGAGCTCCCTTTGAATATCAGGTAAACGACATAACCCAAAAGTAACCAGATCAAGAGTCTTATCACATCATACTCCTAAATATACTTTTCGACCCGCTCAATCGTTTTGAGGGACGCCAAAAGTTCCGAAACGCTCCTTTTAAAAAGCGGATGGATAAAGTCCGGGGCTATCTCCGCCAGGGGGATAAGAACGAATCCCCGTTCGTGCAGCCTGGGGTGTGGGATGGTAAGTTCTTCTCCCGCAATTATCAGGTCGCTGTAAAAGAGGATGTCCAGGTCGATGGGTCGCGGCCCCCAGTGGACAGTCCTTATCCGCCGGAATACGGCGGTTTCGATGCGCTTAAGCTCGGCCAGAAGCCCATCCGGGGACAAGGGTGTATCCAGTTTCAGCACCGCGTTAAGGAAGTTTTCCTGTTCAACCGGTCCAACCGGCTGCGTGTCGTAAAAGCTTGACAGTGCGGTGATCCTGGTTGCGCCGAGCCGGCCTATTTCGGCTATGGCGCGCAAAAGGTTCAATTCCCGGTCACCCTGGTTTGAGCCCAGGGCTATGAAAATGTCGGACGCCATCGAATGATTAGAGCATAAATTGCATTTTAATGCAACTTGGGGTTTTTATAAATTTCCAGAAATTCGGCTATGGCGGCAAAGGTTTCCGCCGGACGTTCTTCGTGGGGATTGTGGCCGCAATTGGCTATGATCGCCAGGCGGGAGTCGGGGATTTCACTTCGGAGCCTTTTGCCTTTGAGGGGAGAGATGATCCGGTCCTTTCCTCCCCAGATGATGAGAGTTGGAATGGTGATGGTGCGGTAGAAATCCGACATAGTTGCGTACTGGTCAGGGATGAGGCTACGGCAGGTCTCTATGAAGACATGAGCGATTCCTTCCCTGCCGAAGCAGGTGACATAACGGGCGATCCGTTCGGGGGTAACCCCCTTTTTGTCGTGGAAAATGTGGATCAGCGTATAGAAGACCATCAAGCGGACCGGCAAGAAATGCAGAATGACCCACCCCAAGGCCGGTGTGCGCAGCCAGCGCAAAATCCGGGGCAACCGTTGGGGATAGGCGGCACAGTCAATGAGGATCAGCCTGTAGATCAACTCCCCCGCTCCTTCGGCCTCTCCTTGCCGGAGGACGAGGAGAGCGATCCCGCCACCGAGGGAATGTCCGATCAGGACCGCATGATGCAGCTTCTGAGCTTTCATGAATGAGATAACGACGCTCGCCTGTTCTTCCGGTGTATATCGTGAATCGCGCGGCTTGGAGGAAAATCCGAACCCTTTTAGGTCAAGGAGATAGAGCCGGAAGCGGTCAATCGGGAAGAGAGGGCGGATATCTTCCCAGGTAATGAGCCCGGCGGCAAAACCGTGCAGGAAGACGATCGGTGTGGGACCGTCCCCGTGCACTTCGTAGTTGATTACCACGCTGTCTTCATAACGGAATGACTGTCGAGAGTCGCTGTTTTTTTCTGCCATGGTAGGTGTAATCTCCGTGCTGGCGGATGAGTTGCGGGGAAGTATAGAGGGTATTGTGGCAATTATCAACAGTGTCGAGGTCATGCTTAGGAAATAAAGTTGGAAGCTCCGCGATCATGGATTATAATGAATCGCAATGGAGGGGCGAATGGACAACTTTCAGGATCAGGTTATGGCGAAGGGGCTGGAAATTTTCCGGCTGATGGAGAGAGAACAACCGGCAGTATTCGACAAGCGGCGCTGGGGGGGAATGCTCATGAACGCCGCCATGGCCGATCCGGAGCTGAAGGTGCGGATTTTCCGCTTCGTTGACGTGCTACCGACCCTGACCAGCTCGGAACTAGTTATAAAGCACATCCGGGAGTATTTTCTCGATACCGGCTCACCGGTTCCGCCGCTCATGGCAAAACTTTTGCTCGGCATCGATTCGCCCCTGACCTCCGCCATCACCGCCCGCCTGGTCAAAAAAAACATAGTCGGCTTCTCCCGCATCTTTATCGCCGGGGAGACGCCGGAGGAGGCCCTTGTTGAACTGCGCAAGCTCTGGAGGCAACGGAGCACTGCGACCTGCGATATTCTTGGCGAGGCTGCACTCTCTGAAAAAGAGGCAAAGCACTACCTTGACCTTTATCTGGCTCTGATTTCGGCCCTTGCCGATGAGATAGCCGGCCTGCCTCACCATGATCCTGCCAGGGAGAGTATCTTTCCCTGTTTAAACATTTCAGTGAAGATCAGTTCCCTCTTCTCACGGATCGGGCCGGTGAATTACTCGGAAAGTGTAACGCGGGTAAAGGAACGGCTCCGCCCGATCTTTCGCAAGGCGCGTGGAGCGGGAGGCTTTGTTAACCTCGACATGGAGATGTACAGTCTGAAGAACATCACCCTTGACGTTTTCACTGAACTTTTGGATGAGGAGGAGTTCCGCAACTGGTGCGGCGCCGGAGTAGCACTCCAGGCGTATCTACCGGAAACCCGGGACGACCTTGAACGTCTTGCAGAATGGGCCGCAAAAAGCGTCCGGCGGATTACCATAAGGCTCATCAAGGGGGCGTACTGGGAGTACGAGACCGTGGCGGCCCGGCAGAAAGGGTGGCCTCTGCCGGTATTCACCGTAAAGGGGCATACCGACTGGAATTTTGAGCGATGCTTAGAGCCTTTGTTGGAGAAACGCAACTCTTTTTCCGCCGCTATCGGCACCCATAACGTCCGCTCCATCGCCTTTGCCATGGCCTATGCGGAACGTTGCGGGCTTGACCCGGGCGCATTCGAATTCCAGATGCTGTACGGAATGGCGGAGCCGGTGAAGCTGGCAGTGCGCCGGATGGGGTACGCCGTGCGGGAATACGTCCCGATTGGCGAACTGTTGCCGGGGATGGCCTACCTGGTCCGGCGCCTTCTGGAAAACAGCTCCAACGAAGGGTTCTTGGCCAAGGCCTTTGTCGCCGGGGAGAGCCGCGAGGCGCTTTTGGCCGTGCCTTCACCCCCGGCCGGGCACACCCCTTGGCAAGCAACGGGCACGGGAGGGAAGTTTATCAATGAGCCTCCCCTAGACTTTTCCTTAAAAGCGAACCGAGAGTCGTGCGGGCTTGCCATTGCCCGGGTGCGGCGAGAACTGAGACGGAACTATCCGGCGGTGATTGACGGTCGTAACCGCTTTACCCCAGAAACCATTGTCTCCGTCAACCCGGCCCGTCCTGCGGAAGTGATCGGGAGTGCCGCAGCCATCGGCAAGGAAATGGCGGAAGAAGCCGTTATAGCGGCGCGGTTGGCCCAGCCGGCATGGGCCGGGCTTTCGGCCAAAGAGCGTGCCGAGTATCTCTTCCGGGCGGCCGCCGTGGCAAGGGTTAGGCGTCAGGAACTTCTGGCCTGGCAGGTGCTGGAGACCGGCAAAAGCTGGCCTGAGGCGGACGCCGATGTGATCGAGGCGATCGACTACCTCGAGTATTACGCCCGAGAGATGCTCCGTCTCGCCACTCCACTCCGGATGGGCGACATCCCTGGCGAGGACAACCGCTACCTCTACCGGCCGCGCGGAGTGGCGTTGATCATCGCCCCGTGGAACTTCCCGCTGGCCATCTCCACGGGGATGGTTGCGGCCGCACTGGTGACCGGCAATACGGCTCTATACAAGCCGTCCAGCCTCTCCGTGGTGAATGGCTGGCAGCTTTTTGAACTGTTCCGGGAAGCGTGCCTCCCCGCCGGGGTCCTTAATTTTATCCCCTGCCGGGGGGAGGTTGCAGGTGATGTTCTAATTGGGCACCGGGAGGTGGATCTTATTGCCTTCACCGGCTCACGTGAGGTTGGGATCGGGATCATCGAGCGTGCCGCCCGTGCCAACCCGGGACAACGGTCAATAAAGCGGGTTATCGCCGAAATGGGCGGGAAAAACGCCATTATTGTTGATGCCGACGCCGACCTGGACCAGGCTGTGAGCGGGGTAATGCAGTCGGCGTTCAGCTACCAGGGGCAGAAATGTTCCGCCTGCTCGCGGGTCATAGTTCTGGCTGACTGCTACGAAAGATTTTTGGAGCGTATCAGCGAAGCAGTCAAGGGGATCAGCGTCGGGCCGCCGGAAGAGCCGGAAAATACCGTGGGGCCGCTCATCGAGGGACGGGCCGCGGAAAGGTTCGGGGAATATCTCGCAATCGCGCGGAGCGAGGGGAAAGTGACGGCGCAGGCACCGGCTCCGGCCGGGGGATTTTACGCTGCGCCTACGGTGGTTACCGACCTGCCCGCTGGCTCCCGGTTGCTGCGGGAGGAGATATTCGGCCCGCTCCTGGCGGTCATCCGGGTGCAGGATATGGACGAGGCGCTTGTCGTGGCCAATGACTCGGAGTATGCCTTGACTGGCGGGCTCTATTCCCGCAACCCAGCCAACATAAGGAAGGCGGCGCAGCAGTTCACCGTGGGAAACCTGTATATAAACCGCGGCATTACCGGCGCAGTTGTGGGCCGGCAGCCGTTCGGCGGCTTCCGGCTGTCCGGGGTCGGCTCCAAGGCGGGGGGCCCCGATTACCTCCTGCAATTCCTGGAGCCGCGGGTGGTGACTGAGAACACCATGCGCCGCGGTTTTGCTCCGGAGGTGATCTCCTGAACACAGAGCCCCGTTTCATAGCCGATGCAATGCTAGGGAAACTGGCCCGCTGGCTGCGGGTCCTGGGGTGTGATGTTGAATATTTTCCGCTGATCGATGACAAGGATTTGGTAGCTCGGGCAAACCTGACCGGCCGCCTGATCCTCACCAGGGACACTCTGCTGGTGCGGTGCAGGATGGCGCGGGCCAACCATTTCTTCGTGGTGGGTGACCATTTTCGCGACCAGCTCCGCCAGGTAGTTGAGAACTTTGCCATCGACCCGGCCGGCCGTTTCCTCACCCGCTGTCTTGAGTGCAATGCCCTGCTGACGGAGATCGGGAAAGACAACGTCCGCGACCTGGTGCCGCCGTATGTTTACGCGACCCAGGAAATGTTTCGCGCCTGCCCCTTGTGCGGCAGACTATACTGGCAGGGGACCCACCGGGAGAAGATGGCAAGGGAAGTGGAGGATATCCTGAAACTGCGGTTCTCCCTGCGCAAGGACAACCCTCAACAGATGCCGTAGAGCGGCACGGCTATCTGCTCGTTATGGCAGAGCGGACATTTGCCGGGCCTGGTGAGACGCTCTCTCTTTTTAAAGATAAAGCCGCATTTTTTACAGACGGCCGGGGTAATCAGGAGATGCCGGTCATTTTTGTGCGTTGCCGTCCGGATATGCTCGAGGTGGCTGATGACCTCCTTTTCCGGAATCCGAACGGCTACGGATATCTCCTGTGCGGAAAGGGTATGATGTTCCAGGAGTGTTATTATTGACTGGCGGATGGTCGAGAATTCTTCACGGGGGATAAATGGTTTTTTTGTTTTCATTAGCTTTTTTGCCTCGCATAATATATTATAATTAGAAAAATTGAACTGGCAAATTTCTGCCATCATTAGTAGGCTGTTGCAAATTGCCTTGCCAAGTCCATCTCCGATGCCGGCTGGTCTTTATTCCTCAGCCAGCTGGAATACAAGGGAAACTGGTACGGCTGCTACATCAACCAGGTTGACCGGTTATTCCCGTCAAGTAAACGTTGCAGTCATTGCGATTTTGTCATAGGTAAGCTCTCTCTGCACATCAGGTCCTGGAACTGCCCAGAGTGCGGAACCAACCATGGGGACATCAATGCTGCAGCCAACGTCCTGTATTTGGTAGGGCCATGCGGCCAAATCCAGTGCTTTGGCACAAAAAGCCTGTGGAGTCACCTCTTGCATCTGAACGGGATGCAAATATAGGTCTACGTGTAATGTGTCGTTGAAACAGGAAGCCTCTGACTTCAGTCAGAGGTAGTTCATAAAATAATAAAAGAGGCTTATCCTATGTCAAAAATAGAAGCGGCTGAACTTTATACCATGGGGATGGAATCCCTGAAGAAGGGGGATACTGGGGCGGCCCTGGATTATCTGGAACAGGCTGTAAGCCGGGAAAGGAAACCCCTTTATTGTTCCAGTCTGGCCGTCTGCCTGGCTAAAGAAAAAAGGGATTTCAAAAGAGCTGTTTCCCTCTGCAATGAGGCAATTAAAAACGATCCTAAAAATTCGGACCACTTCCTGAACCTCGGCCGGGTCCATCTTTTGGCCAATCAGAAGAAAGATGCAATACGGATCTTCAATATGGGCCTGCGTTATGGAGAGAACCGAGATATTATTGCCGAATTGAGCAGGTTCGGCACGAGAAGATCACCATTTATCCCCTTTCTTGACAGGGATAATCCTGTTAATAAATTACTCGGCAAGCTCACTTACAAGATGGGGTTCCGCTGAATAATAAGCAAGGTCGAACTTAGGTGATGAAGAAGGGGTGGGAAATGATCCGTTACATCGACATAAAAAGCCGGGCCAGGACGGAATTCATCGGTATCACTGCGGAAATAAACGAAATATTAAGGGTTGCAAATGTCACGCATGGTGTGTGCCATCTTTTCGTGCTCCATACCACCGCAGGGATCACCGTTAACGAGGGGGCCGATGCGGCGGTGCAGATGGATATCAACAGATTCCTCAGCAAAATGGTCCCCAATGATCCCTATTTCAACCATGCCGAGGGGAATTCCGACGCCCATATCAAATCATCGCTGGTCGGCACAACACAGACCCTGCTGGTCGAAAATGGCAAACTGCTGCTCGGGACCTGGCAGAGCGTCTATTTCTGCGAATTCGACGGGCCGCGGCCGAGAAGGGTGGCGGTAAAGATAGTGTCCGACGAATAAAAAATCTTCCTCTCTCTTATTTTACTTTTAAAGCCTGTTCAAACTGAATTCAAAAGTAACAGGATATAGCTTATTCGTGGGCTTTTATCGGAATCGGCCGTAAAACCCCGTCGTTCAGGGGGGGATATAAGGCCAGCCGCGAAGCGGCTTATTCTTTTGTCCGTTGCTGTTCGATGTACTGGCGGATAATACCTATGGGCGCACCGCC
>Ga0326728_10011331_pt1 | contig 20419 bp, 15 predicted proteins | sample MB3enrmetagenome_FD_207602 | JGI IMG/M metagenome (GOLD analysis project Ga0326728, IMG submission 207602) | Lab enriched peat soil microbial communities from McLean, Ithaca, NY, United States - MB31MN | ecosystem: Environmental > Terrestrial > Soil > Wetlands > Peat | place: USA: New York... | reverse complement strand
CTACACGCTCGCGATCGCAACCGGCAACCACGTGAAGACGGTGTCGGACATACTCGAAGCGAACGGCATGCGCAAGACGGTCGCGTTCATAGCCGGCGGCGACAGCGTCAGGTTCAGCAAGCCGGACCCCGAGACCCTTGAAGTGATAATCAGAAGGCTCGGGATCGCCAAAAAGGAGGCGATTTTCATAGGCAACAGCGAATTCGACGTGGTGGCCGGGAGGGACGCCGGGATAGAGACCATAAAGATCAGGACGCTCTGGGAGGACGACGTGGCGATGCTGCGGGAACTATTGCTTTGACGGGCTCAACGGGCTTTTTTTTCGAGCAGTTTCAGCACTTCGCAGCCGGTTTTGTCCCCTTTCCCGCATAGATGAATCGTTTCATCTGGTTGCGATTTTATCGCAATGGGAGGAAACGATGTTCTCAGCAGCTGCCACCCGACTATTCCGTTTCCCGGGCCGGACGCGGGGCGGCCGGGATGGAAAAGGGCCCAAAATGGGGCAAATAGTGGTAATAAGTATATTTTTAAAGACGTCGGTGCTTAATATATACAGGTGATATTATATGGTTCAGAGTGAAACCCAGTTGAAGATTATGATGCCGGAGAGGCTGAACGGCTACCGCAAGACCCCTAACGGCGTCTACACCAAGACGGCGGATGGCATAAGGGCGGACATTTTGACCCGCGTGCCGGAGCTGGACAAGCTGCCCGCCGTATACGTCCCCCAGGGCAACGAGCTGAAAAAGGTCGCCGCTGCGAGGGCCATACACAAGGCCGTGCTGTTCACCGGGCCGACCGGCATAGGCAAGACCCTCGCGGTCCACACTTTCGCCGCCGTGCACAAACTGCCGCTCCTGGTCTACATAGCCAACGAGGACGCCACCGATTACAAGATGAGGGGCTCGCTCGACGCCGCCATATACCCGATGCAGGACGCCAAGGGCCATGTCCACGAGGTGAAGTTCAAGGTGTTCACTCCGAACCAGGTGGCGCTGGCCGCGATGTCCGACATCCCGGTCGTGCTGTTCATAGACGAGATACACAAGATAAGGCAGGGCATCACCCCGCTGATACACAGCATCACGAACCCGAGCGAGAGGACGCTCTTCTGCGACGAACTCACCGGGGAGAGCTACAAGCTCCATCCGGACACCCTGGTCGTGGCCGCTCTCAACCCGAGCTACGGCGAGGGGGGCATAGACAGGCTCGACGCGGCGCTGAGGAGGCGTTTCGCCACCATACCCCTCGACATGCCGGACGCGGACAAGATCGTCGACATCGTCAAGGCGAACGTCGGGCATCCTGATGGCAAGAGCCCGGGTATTCCGGACGCAGACAAGACAGTCGCCATCGTCGCGGATACCGTGGGTTATCCCGATGACAAGAGGCTAGAGCTCATCAGATGCCTCGCCGCGATACAGGCGGCGATATACGCTGCGCGGGCGGGCTCCCACGGGGCGGCCCCGTCGCAGGTCGTGGGGGACAACAGGCTCGACAGCGAAACGCTCTCGAGCATAATAGAGGTCCCGTCTCCGGCGTCCATCGTGGACACGGTCAAGTGCGTGCTCGTCGGCCTTCCGATCATGGACTCGATCCAGATGAACATGATCGACACCATAGTCACGGACTTCGGCCACGCGAGGAGAGCGCTCATCACATACTTCGAGAGCATGATACCGGAAGGCCTCAGGAGCTGACGCGGGATGACCGAAGTTTTTAGCAGTCCGTGAGGTCGATGCACCGTGCCTAGACGAAAGCAAGGCGACGGACCGGCTGCGGCCGGAAACCAGAAAGTGGTCCAGCTGTTCCCAGGGGGCAGCAAGATGGCCCCCCCGGACAGGGAACCCCTGAAGAAAGAGATAATCGAGTATGCCAGGAACAAGCTCAGGACCAAGGATGGCAAATTCCTCATAGAGGAGTCGCTCGGAGCGGCGAGGCTCGAGGAGCTGGCCGAGACCAGGGACTACGAGGACCTAAAGAAGATAACCGACGCGGTATACGAGTCGGTCTACTGGCTCAGCAAGGGAGGCTTCCACAGCAACGTGGAGAAGCTCCTCGAGAAGAAGACGCTGGACAAGCTCTATTCGTCGCTGCCCTACAAGTCCCACCAGCTCAGCTCGGGGCTCGGCGAGCTCTGCGAGCGTGGCGCGGAGTTCTCCGCCGTGGTGCAGAGCTTCTTCGGCGCGGTGATGTCGAACCTGGACTCCAGGATACTCTGGAAGCCTATGGTCGACGAGCTGATGAAGCTCGACGGCTCGAGCGCGACGCTCTATTTCATGGACGACGACTATCCTAAGTACCTCCAGAAGTGGGATGAGAGGGTGGCTCTGCTCGACGAGGCCATAGACGAGTACGGCCTGCGCGTCTACATCAAGCTCAGGAGCGGCGGCAAGGGAGTGGAGCTCCAGGAGGGGCAGAACTTCTGCACGACTTCGGATGGCGCGATCTACGCGCCGGCCTACATGAACATCTACGATACAAGGAGAATGAACCTGAACTCGATAAGGAGGGGAGTGGAGCACGAGTGCGGCCACCACAGGTGGAAGACGTTCAGGATAAACCTGAATCCGTCCGCGCTACATCTGGACATAATCGGCGCGAGGCTCGTGGGCGAGAAGAACGACGCGGGCGGGAGGAAATGCTTCATCGTGGAGTGCAAGGAGAATACCGTGGAGGTCAAGAGATACGGGGACCTCAAAAAGGTCGTGAAGTACCCGAAGCTGCTCGCGTTCCTGCACAACGTGGCGGACGACAAGCGGGTGGACACGCTCAACATGCTCAGCATGCCTGGGATCGCGGACGACTACCAGCGCGAGCTGGAGACGCTGCTCGCCAAGAGGCCGCAACTCAAGGGCGGAGGCCTGGGCGACGTGCTCGAGGCCCTCCTCCAGCAGACCGTGGTCGGCAGGACGAACGGCGAGGTGCCCGAGAAGCTGAAGGAGAAGATGGGGAAGATCGCCAGCGACCTGGCGGCCATGGAGATACACGAGGATACGGACGGCACGGATTCCATGAACGTGGCGTTCAGGTGGTATGTGGACCTGGAACCGGAGCTGGACGCGCTCGCGGCCAGGGTCGTGGACGAGAAGGACCTCGAGAAGCAGCTGGACGATGCGCTTCCGGAGAGTTTCTCCGGCTCGGAGACTTCGATAGACGATAACCCTGTGGAGCTCAGGAACGACCAGGCCGGGCCGATCGTGCTTTCCAGGAAGAAGCGCCCGAAGGGGCCCAGGACATTAGGCATAGACCCGCTGGCTTTCCTGAACCTGCCCCCGGGGGAAGGCGGACCGGAAAGCGGCGAAGGGGAACCCGGGGAGGAGCTGCCAGGGCAGAAGCCGAAACAGGGGGAGGGGAGCGCAGACCCGAAAACCGCGGGCGGGGAGGACGAATCCGGGAGCAGGATCCCGGGCTACGACGAATGGACAGGGACCGGATACCGGAAGGGCACGAAGCACGTCGTGGAGCATTTCGACGAAGGCCGGCATGTCAGCGCGCCCCATTACCTGAGGGAGAAAGCGAAGAGGATGTTCAAGAGATACGTCCCCAAGACAGGGGAGCTGGAACGCGGCCTGGACAGCGGGGAGCCTGACCCGGAGATGCACGAGCGCTACCTGGAGGAGGTCGATGCGGGCCACTTCCCGGAGCCGAACTACCACGCGGACGTGGTGCACCGGAGGAGCAACGCGGTGACTACGTTCCACCTGGACATGAGCCAGTCCATGGACGAGAAGGCGGGCGATAGGGTGAAGCTGGAGGTCGGGATCGAGGCCGCGGCGCTCCTGATGTCCACCTGCCACATGCTTAGGTACCCCTCGGAGGCCGGCGGATTCTGCGGCGGGGAGAAGGTCGAGTACCACATCATGCCCAGCGACGAGGACGGCATAACGATATCCCTTACGAGGGACGGCGGCGCGACCCCGATGGCGGGCGCGGTGAGGCACGCGACGAAGAGGACGCTCGCGCTCAAGGCCAAGCACCACAAGCGCTACGCCTACCAGTTCTGGCTCTGCGATGCGGAGCCCAACTGCTCCGGCGATGGGATAGACGCGGTGGTGGACACCGCCAAAGCTGTCGAGGAGGCCAGGGCCAAGGGGATCAAGCTGTTCGGCATAATCATAGCGGACGAGAAGAAGAAGGCCGAGTTGGAGGAGCAGTACGCGAAGGTGTTCGGGGGCGGCTGGTACGTGGTGGTGACCACGGCCGAGAGGATGCTCGACCCGCTGCTCGCGTTCATGAAGCGCGTCGCCATAATAAACGGGTGAGCCTCGGATGGACGAAGTGGAAAAACGCATCATGGAGTTGGAAGATCCCTCTTGGTCTGTCAGGTATGATGCAGCCGGAAAGCTGGGGGAACTGAAGGACCCCCGCGCGGTTCCCGGCTTGGCCAGGGCGCTCAAGGACGAGTATTTTCGCGTGCGCTATCCCGCTGTCTGGGCGCTCGGGAATGTCGCATCGGCTAATCCGGGCGATCAGTGCGTCATGGAAGCGGTTTCCGCGCTCATCGGAGCGCTGAAAGATATGATACGCCACAGGATCGTTTCTGACGCGCTCGTTCAAATCGGGGTCCCCGCTGTCCCGGCACTGCTCGAAGTGCTGCACGATGAAGAAGGGGACATGAGGACCATAGCTACTTGGGCGCTTGGAAAGATCGCGGCCGGGAACCTGGACCGCGCGGGCGATGTCGTTCCCGTGCTGTTCGGAGGGCTGAACGACAAGGATTTTTTTGTGCGGAAGAGCGTTCCAGATGCGCTTGGAACCGTTCTTGACGCATGCAGCGATGCCGCAAGCTTGGGGGAATTCGAGAGGCGCTTCGCTGAAGGAGCGCGTGCCCTCAGGGCTTCCCAAAAGCGCGGAAGGGACGCCGGCGCGATGCAGGATCTCGCGCGCCTCGCGAACAGGATCGCGATCAAGAGAAACGAGCTCTCGCGCGCAGGAACGGACGGTCTGCTGCTCGACGAGATTCCCAAGGCGCCGAAGAAAGACAAGGTTTACCAGGAGATGAGGAGGGTCAGGAATGGTTGACGTCGAGGAACTGGCACGGAAACTGGGCGATCCTGACCCACAGACCAGGATTGGTGCTGCCAAAGCTTTGATGGATGTTGCTGTTCATAAAGGGGACATAAACGCTGCCATACCTGCGTTGGCGAAGGCGCTTTCTGATAATGATGCGGCTGTTGTGTGGTACGCTGCCCAAGCTTTTGATAAGACTGCCATTCATGCCATTCGTAAAAAAAGCCGCGATGCCGCATTATCCGCGCTGACGGAAGCGCTTTCTCAACGGGTTGCTGTGTGGGATGTCCTCGGGGCTTTGGTGGATGCTGCTTCCCATGGAACGGACATAAGTGTCGCCATACCCGCGCTGGTGAGGACGCCGCCTTCCGTTAAGTATGCGGATTTCCAATGGATAGCTGGCGGGGCTTTGGCGGATGCCGTTATCAACGAAGAAAGCCGCGGGGCTGCGCTGCCAGCGCTTGCGAAAGCACTTTCCGATCCTGTTAAGAACGTTCGGTCGAATGCGGTTGTGGCTTTGAGGGAAGCGATTAGAAAATGTCCCTCGGTAGAGCCGCTCGATGCGACGCAGGCAGAGCTTCGGGAAAGCTATGGCGCTTTGAGGAACGGATGCAGGTATGGGAAAGAAGAGGAGTTCGCCGGAATCGGACTTGAATTCTCGAATCTGATGAATGAAATCGCTAGGAAAAGGAATGCGCTCGCAGCGAAGCGCGATATCATGCTCGACGACAAGCCGAAGCCGCCGAAACGAGGCCAGGTCTACCAGGAGATGAGGAGGGTCAGAAATGGCTGAAGTCGCGGAACTGATAGCGAGGCTGGGCGATCCCGACCCGAAGGTCAGGGCAGGTGCTGCCGAGGCTCTGCGGGATGTTGCTCTCCATGGAGCGGACATGAGCGCCGCCATACCCGCGCTGGCGAAGGCGCTTTCCGATGAAGATGCATCGGTTCTGGACGGTGCTGTCTGGGCTTTTTATGATACCGTCTCGCATGGAACGGACATAACCATCTCCCTACCCGCGCTGGTGAAACTGCTTTCCAACAGGGATGATAGCATTCAAGTCGGTGCTGCCTGGGTTCTGGAGCTCGCTGTTGCCAATGAGAAAAGCCGCGATGCGGCGTTCTCCGCGCTGGCTAAGGGGCTTTCCTACGAACATGCGGATGCCCGGAACTGCGCTGCAAAGGCTTTTACGAATGCCATCGAAAGATGCGCCTCGATTGTAGCGCTCGGCGCAGTGGAGGCAAAGCTTCGGGAGGAATATGGTGCTTTGAGGGAGAAATACCGGTACGGCAAAGAAGCCGAGCTCGCCGGAATTGGTTTGGGATTCTCCGGCCTGATGAACAAAATCGCGAAGACAAGGGACGCGCTCGCAGCGAAGCACGATATCCTTCTGGCGGATATGCCGAAGCCGCCGAAAAGCGGAACCAAGGTCTACCAGCGAATGAGAGAGATAATCAGGATCGGTTGACCTTCTCACATCCCGGGCATGCCCCCCAACTTGCCGCCCTGGAGCATCTGCTCGACCTTCTTCCGGAAGCCGCGGTTCTTCTGGAACTGGTGCATCATCTTCTCCATCTTCTCGAACTGAGAGAGGAAGTCGCGCACGTCCCTCTCCGTGCATCCCGAGCCCGCCGCGATGCGGGCCACGCGCGAGGGGTGCGCGCGTATGAGCTTGGCGTCCTTCTTCTCCGCAGGGGTCATGGAGCTTATCATGGACTCGAACTTCTTGAGCTTCTCCTCGGACTGCTGGACCATCTCCTTGGGGACGTCCGCGGCACCTAGCATGGAGAACACGTTGCCTAGGGGGCCCATCTTCTTCGCGGCCTTTAGCTGCTCGTAGAACGTGTCTATCGTGAGCTCCTCCGTGGCCAGCTTCTCCAGGTCCTGCTCCTTGGAGATCTTCTCGACCTTCTCCATGAGGCCCTTGAGGTCCGGGACCCCGAGCAGCCTGCCCACGAACCGCTGCGCGTCGTAGGCCTCCAGGTCCCCCATCTTCTCGCCCATGCCGATGAAGGCTATCCTCGCGCCTGTCGCAGCCACCGCGCTGAGCGCCCCGCCTCCTTTTCCGGAGCCGTCCATCTTAGTGACGACCACTCCTGACAACGGGACCGCGGAGTTGAACTCCTCTGCCTGCTTACCTGCCACCTGGCCGATGTCGGCCGAGACCACCAGGTACGCCTCTTCTTGTTTGAGCTCGGATGCTATCGCCTTGAGCTCGTCCACCATCTGGCTATCGAATGCCGAGCGTCCGGCGGAGTCGACGATGACGACCTCGTCCTTGGAGCGGGAGAGCGCGTCCTTCACTATCTTAGCGGCGTTCTTCTCCCCCTTGATGGTGTAGAAATTGGCGTTCACCTGCTTGGCGAGCTGCTCGAGCTGCTCCTGCGCCGCAGGCCGGTCCACGTCCGCGGCCACCATGCCGACCGAGAGGCCCTTGGACTTGTAGTAGTTGGCGATCTTGCCTACCGAGGTGGTTTTCCCTGATCCATAGAGGCCGCATACCAGTATCCTGTGCCGATCCAGCCTGGGCGTGTAGCTCTCGCCCATAATCCCTGCGAGCTCCTCGTATACTACCTTCATCACGTGCTCGCGCAGCGTGAGGGCCTCGAGCTTCTGGCTCTTTAGCGCGCGCTCCTCTATCCTCTTGGAGAGCTGGAACACCAGCTTGACGTTGACGTCCGAGCTGATGAGCACCCTCTGGAGGTCCTTTATGAGCGAGCGGACCGCGTCCTCATCGACATAAGGCCGGTTGGTGAGTTTCGCGAGCGCCTCGCGGAGTTTCTGTCCCAGGTCCATTCCTTCATCACTGGGCAATAGTTAGCATACGGCATAATTAAAACCATTCGACCCCGCGCGGCAACCGCGGGCGCTACTTTTTTAAACCTTTTTCGTGAAAAGGGTGTTTAGTCAAATTTTCTATCAGGCGGAAGGACTCAGACATTCTGCTAGATTGAATGAAATTGAGAGGTGAAATAATGGCAAAACAAGTAAGCGGAGACCAGGTTTACGTGCTCCCGGAAGGGTCGCAGAGGGTTATTGGCCGAGATGCAATGCGGGTCAATATCGCCATAGGGTACGCGGTCGCGAACATAGTCAAGACCACGCTGGGCCCTAAGGGCATGGACAAGATGCTCGTCTCTGACCTCGGCGACATAGTGATAACCAACGACGGAGCCACGATACTCGAGGAGATGAACGTGGACCACCCGGCCGCGAAGCTCATGGTCGAGGTCGCCAAGACCCAGGACAAGGAGGTCGGCGACGGGACCACGACCAGCGTCGTGATAGCTGGCAACCTGCTTTATCGGGCGGGCGAGATGCTCAATCAGAACATCCACCCGACCGTAGTGATAAAGGGATACGAGCTGGCAGCCAAGAAGGCCGAGGAGGCGCTCAACAAGATCGCGGAGCCGGTCACGCCCACGGACAAGGAGATACTCAACAGGATCGCGCTCGTGGCCATGGGCTCCAAGGGCATCGGCAGCGAGGACGAGAAGAAGAAGATCGCGACGATAATATCCGATGCGGTCATGCAGGTGTCGACCACGCAGAACGGCAAGCACCAGGTGGACCTGGAGCTGATAAAGATAGAGAAGAAGGCCGGCGGCGAGGTCATGGACACCGAACTCATCCGCGGGGTGCTCGTGGACAAGGAGATAGTCCACGCGGGCATGCCCAAATCCGTGAAGGGCGCGAAGATCCTATTGCTCGACGCGGCGCTCGAGATAGAGAAGACCGAAGTCGATGCCAAGATAGAGATAACCTCCCCTGACAAGATGGAGGCGTTCCTCCAGCAAGAGGAGAAGATGATGAGGGACATGGTGGACAAGATAGCGGCCACCAACGCCAACGTAGTGTTCTGCCAGAAGGGCATAGACGACCTGGTGCAGCACTTCCTCTCCAAGAAGGGCATCGTCGCAGTCCGCAGGGTGAAGAAGAGCGACATGGAGAAGCTCTCCAGGGCCACTGGAGCGACCATGGCTTCGACGCTTGAGGACCTCAAAGAGGCGGACCTTGGCAATGCTGGGCTGGTCGAAGAGCGCAAGGTCGGCGGCGAGGCGATGGTCTTCGTAGAGAAGTGCAAGGACCCGAAAAGCGTCACGATATTCGTGCGCGGCGGGACCGACCACGTTGTGAGCGAGGTGGAACGCGCGGTAGTCGACGCGCGCGGGGCCGTCTCAAGCGCGCTGCAGGACGGCAAGTACGTCATCGGCGGCGGCAGCGTGGAGATGGAGCTCGCGAGGGAGCTCCAGACCTACGCGGTGCAGATCGGCGGCAGGGAGCAGCTGGCCATCCAGGCGTTCGCTGAGGCCCTCGAATCCATACCGCGGGCGCTCGCGGAGAACGCCGGCATGGACGTCATCGACACGATCGTCGCGCTGCGGAACAAGCACAAGGAGAGCAACGGCAAGACCATAGGGGTCGACGTCATCGCAGGCAAGGTCGGCGACCTCAAGGCGTCGGGCATCTACGAGCCGGCCAAGGTCAAGAAGCAGGCCATCGTGTCCGCGACCGAGACCGCGAGGCTGATCTTGAGGATAGACGATATCATCAGCTCGAGGGGCAAGGGCGGCGGCATGCCACCCGGAGGCCCCGGCGGCATGGGCGGAATGGACATGGAATAGCCTCCGCTCCTTTTTTCTATCCTTATTTTTCTTCCCTTCTTATTGTGGTAAAATCTATAAAAAGAGAGTATTTAAAAAACCTATCATGCACTAATTATCTTATGGTAAGCAAAACTCAGTATCCTTTCAGGAGCATGAGCTATGATCCACGCACCGGGAATCCCGTGTACAAGGGCACGAACCAAGCGCAGCCAGCACCACGGAATATGGCTCCGTTTTCGAAGCCCCCGTATGCATCAAGCATAGGCCCCGTATTGCCACCGCTGGCACCGTGGGCCAACTATTTCAATTTCGGTCCCGGACCAGCCGCGGTACTAGGCGACAGGCATTCGGATGACGAGCGCTCCATCAGACCACCGCGGGTGGGCGAAGTCAGGCTCGTAGAGCTCTTTAGCGTAGTGACCTTCGAGCAGCGGCATTTCGGTTCCCATACCATTGTATTCGACGGCTTGAAATTCGATAAGATAATGGATAGGACCAACGAGCACGTCTTACCTAGCGAGGCGGAGATAACCGATTTCAAAAAGGCTATCGCCAAGAAGGCACGCACCCACGAAAGGACGGCATATTTCGCGAGTAGGGAACCGAAGCTACAGTTCGCTCCTGAAGAGTGCGATGAGCAATGATACCAAAGGCATGTCCATGAAAGCGTCAGTTATTTTAGACCCGTACGGACGGCCCGCGAGGTCTGGCCAGAACCCTCCAGCTGGTCAGCCAGCGCCCCAAGGGAGCGCGCAAAGCTCGGCGTCCGGCTCTGCAGCGCAGCGGAGATGGTGGAACAGGAATCCGATGCCGTCCGGTCTGGCGCCATCAGGGCCTTCCGTGGGGGATCGCGATGAAGAGCGCTTCCGCGACCCCGTCTGCGAAGACGGCCCGGCGCAGATCGTCGAACTGTTCAGCTCGAGGAGCATCCAAAAGCAGTATGCCACCCACCTCATGATTTGCGAAATGAAATACGGCCGCCCTGAGTTCAGGAAGAAGATGAACGGGAGCAGCGAGTGGGTAAAACCGAACACGCCTGAGATATCCCGTTTCCGGATAGATGTTTATCAAGATTCGCTAAGAATCCCGGAGATTGCCGATTTCATCAGGAACACTCCCGGCCTGGAGCCGCCGGAGTCTGTGAGGAAAAACCTGAAACTGACCCCCTAGGGTCCGCCCGTCTTCTTCCTTATCAGCGCTGTGAGCTCCTGCTTCCTCTTTTCCAGTTTCTCCTTTGACTTGTATTCCATGGTGAGGCGCACGATGGGCTCTGTGCCTGATGCGCGTATGAGGAACCAGCCGTCCTCCTCGTCCACGCGGATGCCGTCCTGCTCAGAGCGCCTGCCTTCCATCCGTATCTCTTTCTTGATAGCGTCCACTGCTTCGTATTTCCTGTCAGAAGCGAACTTCTCGCGCGCCATCGGATGCGTCTTGAATTTGGATGCGAGCGCACTGAGCGGCCCGTTCTCCACGAACATCTCGATGATCTTGGCGGCGGCGAGCGGACCGTCCGGAACGTGCACGCCCTTCTCGTAGACGTATTCCCCGCAGGGCTCGCCTCCGAAAAGAGCGCCCTGCTTCTCAAGTTCCTGAGCGACGTAGAGCGAGCCGACCGGAGTGATCGTGATCTTTCCGCCATGCGATTCCACGGCCTCCCGCACCGCTAGCGAGGCTTCCATTGTGGAGACGATCTTCCTGTTCTTGCTTCCCTTCAGCTCCTGCTGGCACATCATGGCCAGCTGGATGTCCAAAGGAAGCACGCGGCCCTTCTCATCCACGGCGATCGTGCGGTCCGCATCGCCGTCATGGGCCAGCCCGAGGTCGGCCCCGACCTTCGGCACGAGCGCGGAAAGCTCGGAGAGATTCTTCGAGTTGGGCTCCGAAGGCCTGCTAAAACCCAAAGTATCTCCGTTGAGCACGATGACCTCGCAGCCCAAGTCCTTCAATAGATTAGGCGTCATTGCAGTGCCCGCGCCGTTGCAGTCTATCACGACTTTCGGCTTTCTTTTCCTGATCGCGGCCGCATCCACCAAAGACGTCACGAGCGCCATGTGCTCGAATATCGCCCCCTTGTCCACTGAGGATTTCCCGACATCGTCCCACTGGCAGACCCGGAAACCATCGCCCAGATACGCCTTCTCGACCTCCGCCTCCTCCTCGCGGGAGATCTCCCTGCCGTCCGTGAAGAGCTTGAGCCCGTTGTATTCCGGAGGGTTGTGCGACGCGGTGACCATGATGCCGTTGCACGAGCGCTTCCGCGTGGCGAGGGCCAGCGTCGGCGTGGGGACCAGGCCGAGGGAGATCGCGTCCTTCCCGCGGGCCATGACCCCGGCCATCACCGCGCTGGAAAGCGGCATCCCGGTCTGGCGCGTGTCCCTTGCGACGACCACGTCGCGCCCTGCGAATACATTGGCGATCCTCAGGGCGAGCTCCTCGGTGACGTCTTTGCCGTAGATGCCCCTGATGCCGGATGTCCCGAATAGCATGAGAAGGTCTTGCCGACGAAAGCTATTTATTAGTATTCTTGTCATTTAGAGCAGAGGTGGTATTCTGACAGCTATAGATGACGTCCTGAAATATATAGCGACGAACGAGATCAGGTGGGTAGACCTCCAGTTCTTCGACATAACGGGCATGCTCCACAAGACATCCCTATCCAACAGGAAGATATCCGAGGACATGTTCGGCAAGGGCGTGTACGCCGCGGACCTCAACGAGGTCTTCGGGAGCTCGCCCCAGGGGGACCTGGCGCTGCTGCCAGACCCGGACACCATGGCGAGGCTGCCCTGGGAGCCTAACACCGTGAGATTCATCTGCGACATGGTCGCCGCGAGCAGCGGAGACCGGTTCCTCAAAGACAGCAGGTACGTGGCGGAGAGGGTGGAGACCAATCTGGAGGCGGCCGGCCTCAAGTCATGCAAGGTCGGCACCCAGGTGGAGTGCTGCATATTCGACACCGTCACCACGGACAGGACCTCGCCCGGAAGGGGCTCGGGGACAGTCCTGGATTCCAGGGAGGCGAGGTGGGGCCCGTCCCCGCTCTCGTCAATAGGGAAAGGCGCATGGGTCGGCCAGCCGTATGACAGCCTGTACGCCGCGAGGACGCAGATATGCGAGACCATGGAGGACAGCTTCGGCATGTCCGTGGACGCGCACATGCACGGCAGGTCGCAGACCGCCCAGCAGATGTTCGAGCTCAACGAGAAGCCTCTCAAGACCGCGGCGGACGCGATCTCCACGCTCAAGTTCGTGGTGAAGAACCTGGCCAACGCGGTGAACGCGTCGTCCACTTTCATGCCATACCCGGTGGAGGGCGAGAAGGGCAACGCGCTCAACATCGCGGTGAGCCTCTGGAAGGCGGCGGACAACAACGCGTTCTACGAGGGCAAGGAGGACTACGCGCAGCTGAGCCAGGCCGGCTACTACTTCGTTGGCGGGCTCCTTGAGCACGCGGCCGCGCTCTCCCTGTTCGTGGCCCCGACGTCCAACTCTTATCGCAGGCTCGCGGTGGACGCGCCGGTGGTCGGCTGGAGCAGCAACGCGGCCAACGCCCTGGTCAGGGTGCCCATGGTCAAGAAGAACGTGAAGGAGACCAAGAGGGTGATGTACTGCGGCGGGGATCCGTCCGGGAATCCCCACCTCGCGATCGCCATGGTCGTGGCTGCGGGCCTCGAAGGGATAAAGAGCAAGATCGAGCCCGGCGAGCCGATAGAGTCCGAGAAGAAGGGCAAGAGGGTGGCCAAGCCCCTGCCTTCCACGCTCTATGAGGCCATGGAGGCCCTGGAGTCGGACAACAAGTTCATCAAGGGCGTGGTGCCCTCCGAACTGCTCGGCGACTATCTTGACATGAAGCTCGCGGAGTACAAGGCCGAGAGGAAGGCGGTCTCGGGATACGAGCTGCAGAGATACTACAACGTCTGATTTTTTATTTTAATTCTTATTTTTAGCTCCAGGAACGCCCAAACGATGATTACAGGTTGTGTTTAATAGTACTGGTAAATGTTTATAAATCGAAGCAGACACGTGTTTAGGCATGAATAACAATGTGTTTAACGGCCCGACAAAACCGATGCACGCGGATAGGGGCGCGCCGACGGCATCGCATCGTTTTCAGACAATCGTTCCATTGCGGGCCGAAGACAAGGAAATCATGGCTCTGCATCCCGTCCAGACGAAAGAAGGCACCCTTTTCCTGTATGACGAATACGCAGGCACTCCGGAAAGGTTCAATCTGGGTCCACGAAAATGTATTGAGAGCCGTTATTGCACCAGGAACATCTATGCTATCACGCCCGATGACGGAAGCCCGAAGTTCATCGCGAAGAAAGAGAGGGCGCCAGAAGACAAGTATCGTCGCAAATTCGGCGAAAGAGACAACCTGGCATTGAAAGAGATCATGATAGCCCGGGCTTTGTCGAAATTCGTCGCGTACGAGGATGAGGAATTCGTCATCCGGTTCGAGCGCCCCATCGGATATTTTGAGGACAGGCTCGGACAGAGATTCGCTTTTTTCGAGCATATGGAAGGCTTGGGTGGGGCAGTTCTGTATCCTGATATAAGGCACATTTCGGATCTTTGCAAAAAAGCCAGCATAGCCAAAATGGACAATGTTTCTGAACCGGACCGTGAACGCTGGGATAAGCTGGACCGAGTGCGCGCACTCGCCTACTCGGTATTGCTCCCGTTCCAGTTCTCAGATATCATCCTCACCCTAAATGGCATCGCACATAACGAAATACTGGGCAAGGATGGGACATGCTTGGATAACGGAAGGCTGTGCGTCCCAGTCATAGATTTCGAGTTCTGCAAGGCATTGGACAGGGACACCATCTTATCCGTGCTTAAACATAGGACCAGGCACATATTTGACAAATGGGCATTGGAATTTTGCGATGTCATCGCCGACCCGGGCCTGGAATCGCGTCTGGCAGCAGGATGCGCGAGGATGGAGATGAGGATCAAGGATTATCTTGGGATAGGAAAACCCGAGGACGTCTATAGCCTAGGCAATCTAGGCCCTGCTTACGAATTGCTGAAGGGCGCCATCAGCTTTTGATTCCGCTGATGCGATGTATGGTACGAAAAATGGATATGGGCCCGCGCGGATTCGAACCGCGGATCTGCTCGGTGTAAACGAGCCATGCTAACCGCTACACCACGGGCCCGATGAGTGCTCTGTTATTGCCCTGACTGGATTATAATATTACGCCCGTTTTTTGCTCATCGAGCATAACCTTAAAAGCACTGCCGACTTCCATTTTAGGGTTTATCCAACATGAGGTGAATCGATGATAGACGTAGTTGCATTCGCGTTCCTGGCAGGGGTCGCGGCGCTGCTTTATGCCGCGCTCCTGACGTTCCAGGTGCTCAGGTCCCCCCAGGGGAACGACAAGATGCAGGAGATATCCGGCGCCATCAGGGAAGGCGCGAACGCCTTCCTCTCAAGGCAGTACAAGACCCTGGTGCCCATAGTCGTCCTGCTCGCATTGATCATAGGATATTTCATCAGTATCAACACCGCCATCGCATTCCTCGTAGGGGTGATATCGTCAGCCCTTGCAGGGTACGTCGGCATGCAGGTGTCCGTGCGCAGCAACGTCCGCGTGGCTGAGGCGGCCAAGGGCGGCCTCGGTTCCGCGCTCTCCATGGCTTTCAAAGGGGGAGCGGTGACTGGCATGGCGCTGGTGGGCTTAGGGCTCATCGGCCTCAGCGTGCTCTACCACGTGTTCGGGCTCATCCCGCTCATCGGCTACGGGTTCGGAGCCTCGCTCATATCCTTGTTCTCTAGGGTGGGCGGCGGCATATACACCAAGGCGGCCGACGTGGGCGCCGACCTGGTGGGCAAGATAGAAGCGGGAATCCCAGAGGACGACCCGAGGAACCCCGCCGTCATAGCCGACAACGTCGGCGACAACGTAGGGGACTGCGCGGGAATGGCCGCGGACGTGTTCGAGTCGTTCGTGGTCACCATGATCGCGACGATGCTGCTCGGATTTGCCATGGGCTCGAGCGCATTCGAAACGCTGCCGCTCGGCATAGCCGCGCTCGGCGTGATCGCCGGCATCGGCGGCTCGCTGTTCGTGAGGCTGGGCAAGGACAAGAAGGTGATGGGCGCGTTCTACAATGGCATAATCGCGTCCGCGGTCCTGATGCTCATCTTCAGCTATCTGTACCTGGGCAACATGCACCTGTTCCTGGCCGTCTTCCTCGGCATGCTCGTGACATTGTCGATGTTCATGATAACCGAGTACTACACTGACAAGGACAGCGCGGCGGTCAGGAGGATAGCCGAGGCCGCCAAGACCGGGGCTGGCACAAACATCATATCCGGCCTCGCCATAGGCATGGAGGCCACCGCGCTGCCTGCGCTGGTGATCGTGGCCGCGATCGCGATCGCATTCAGCCTGGCAGGGATCTACGGAGTCGCGCTTGCCGCGGCCGCCATGATATCCATGAGCGGCATCGTGATAGCGGTGGACTCGTACGGACCGATAACGGACAATGCGGGGGGGATAGCCGAGATGGCCGGGCTTCCGCCCAAGGTGCGCGAGGTCACGGACCTGCTGGACGCCGTGGGCAACACCACGAAGGCGACCACCAAGGGGTACGCCATAGCAGGCGCCGCGCTAGGCGCTTTGGCCCTGTTCGTGGCGTTCGCCAACGAGAGCAATCTGACGAGCATAAACCTGCTCTCGCCGCCGGTGGTCATGGGCCTCTTCATAGGGGCAATGCTGCCGTTCGTGTTCTCCTCGCTGCTCATGACCGCGGTGGGGAAGGCCGCGTTCGAGATAGTGGAGGAGGTCCGCAGGCAGTTCCGCGAGATAAAGGGGCTTATGCAGGGCAAGGCGAGGGCTGATTACGCCAAATGCGTGGACATCAGCACCGCCACCGCGCTGCGCGAGCTGGCGCTGCCAGGGATAATGGCGGTCGTCACTCCGCTTATCGTGGGGTTCCTGTTCGGAGCTGCGGCGCTCGGCGGGCTCCTGGCCGGGGTGATAGCGTGCGGCTTCCTGCTGGCGCTGTTCTCCTGCACCGCTGGCGCGGCGTGGGACAACGCCAAGAAGCTCATAGAGGGCGGCGAATACGGAGGCAAGGGCTCTGACACGCACAAAGCCGCGGTCGTGGGGGACACCGTGGGCGACCCGCTCAAGGACACCTCAGGCCCGGCTTTGAACGCGCTGATAAAGGTCGTGAACACGGTCTCGCTCGTGTTCGGCGCGATGATCGTGGCCAAGAACCTCGGCCTGATCTGATCTTCTTTTTATTATCTTTCCCTTATTCTACAAATAATGTGCTATGCGATTCCAGGGAGGATCGTCTCGATCGACGGCCGTACCGCCATCATAGACTACTTCGGAGAGAGGAAGGAGGCGACCGTGATCAAGGCAATGGGATTGGAAGCCGGCGACTACGTCTATGCCCAGGGCGGGATCGTGGTGGACAGGGTGGCGGAATCAGAGGCGCTCCCGATCCTCGAGGCATGGAAGGAGCGTTTTTTTGAACTCAAGGAAAGGGATGCTGAGACGACGAGGATAAAGGATAATGGCGCGTTCGCGTCCGTCATCGACAAGGCGGAATCAGGCACCCTGCTCACCAGGAATGAGATGGAGGGCATGCTCGCAATCAAGGACAAGAAATCGCTCCACTCTCTTTATTCGGCAGCGAACCGCGTCCGTTCGCGCGAGCTCGGCAATTCCTGCTGCGTCCATGGCATCATAGAGTTCTCGAACCACTGCAGGAATAACTGCGCCTATTGCGGGATAAACAGGGATAATGCCGCACTCAAGCGCTACAGGATGCCTGCGGACGAGATAGTCGCGACCGCGGAGCACGCGGCCATATCTCTCGGTTTCAAGGCCCTGGTCCTCCAGTCCGGAGAGGATGACCACTACACGGACGACATGCTCGTGGACATCGTGAAGCGGATACGCGAACGGTGCGGGATCCTTATTTTCATGTCCATAGGCGAGCGTTCCATCGGATGCTACAAGAGGTTATATGGTGCCGGGGCTTATGGCGTGCTTCTCAGGTTCGAGACATCCAACCCGAAGATTTATTCCATGGTGCGGCCGGGGAAGCGGCTCGAAGCGCGGGTCGCTCTCATAAGGGAACTGAAATCCCGCGGCTTCATCGTGGCTACCGGCTTCCTAATCGGGCTTCCTGGGTCCACGAAGCAGGACCTGATAAACGACATCCTGCTCACAAAGAGCCTTGAGCCGGACATGCACTCCTTCGGACCGCTCATCCCGCACCCGCAGACGCCGCTCGCCGGGACGGGACAAGTGGCGCCCGAGTACGCGCTGAAGGCGATCGCGCTTTCGCGCCTCGTGGACCCCAAGGCCAAGATCCTAGCGACCACGGCGCTGGAGACGCTCAGCAAGGGGAAGAAGGAGGGGCTCGCCGCGGGAGCGAACTCGCTCATGATAAATCTGACTCCGGCGCATCACCGCAGGGATTATGATTTGTATCCTGGCAAGACACAAGACATGAAGACGGAAGAGGAGATCCGAAAGACGCTCGAGCTCCTGTATTCTCTAGGCAGGGCGCCCACGGATTTAGGAAGATGACGGACATGTATTCCCACGACGAGAAAAGGATAGACGCGCTGCTCGCAGGCCCAGGAGCCCCGGACGACGCAAGACTTGACAAGATCCTGAAAAAAGCCGAGCTGAAGAAGGGCCTTGACCTGGAGGAATCCGCCGCATTATTGCAAATCCGTGACGGCAAGCAGCTGGAGCGCCTCTTCGCATCCGCCGGAAGGGTGAAGAACGACATCTACGGGAACCGGGTGGTGCTGTTCGCCCCGCTCTACATATCGGATTACTGCGTGAACGACTGCGCGTACTGCGGGTTCCACCGCAGGAACTCGGCTGTAAGGAAACGGCTCACGCTCGAAGAGATAGGAAAACAGACCGAACGCATAATCGGCATGGGACACAAGCGCATACTCCTCGAGGCAGGGGAGCATCCGGACACGACCATCGACTATGTTTGCGATGCGATAAAACAGATCTACAGGACGAAGCCGGGCAAGGGCGAGATCAGGCGCGTGAACGTGAACATCGCTGCGACTACGAAGGAGAACTACGCGAAGCTGAAACAGGCAGGTATCGGCACGTACCAGCTGTTCCAGGAGACGTACCACCATAAGACCTACGAGGAGTTGCATAACGGGCCCAAGGCGGACTACGAGCGCCAGGTCACGGCCCACGGCCGCGCGTTCGAGGCCGGGATAGACGATTACGGCATGGGAGTGCTATTCGGCCTCTATGACCACAGGTTCGAGGTGCTCTCGCTGCTCTCGCATGCGAAATACATGGAAGCGCGCTACGGCGTCGGCCCGCACACGATATCGGTGCCGAGGTTCCGACCCGCGCCTTCCGTGGATTTCAACCCGGGATCGTTGGTCGCGGACCAGGACTTCCTCAAGCTCATAGCGGCGATACGGCTCTCGCTCCCCTACACCGGCATGATAATATCCACGCGCGAGACCCCGGAGATCAGGAAAAAGGCCTTCGGGATAGGCATATCCCAGGCTAGCGCGGGCTCCTGCACCTCGGTCGGCGGATACGGGGATTCGGCAGGCATACCCGGGCAATTCGAGGTCGGAGACCACCGGAACGTCGACTCCGTGGTCTGCTCGCTCATGTCCCAGGGCTGCATACCGTCGTTCTGCACAGCGTGCTACCGCTCGAAGCGCACCGGAGACGCGTTCATGCGGCTAGCCAAGGCCGGTGACATCCATTACCTCTGCAGGCCCAATGCCATACTCACGTTCAAGGAATTCATCACTGATTACGCGGGCCAGGAGACGAGGGGGATGGGCGAGGCGCTCATAGCAAGAGAGGTCGAGAAGATAGAGAGCGACGAGAGGAGAGCCGAGACGAAAAGGCGCCTCGGAAGGATCGAGAATGGCGAGAGGGACCTGTTCTTCTAGCGGTACATGCCCTGTTCTGGTTTTTTCTCAGGAGGCGGTGGCGGGGGTTCCTCCCCGCCTTCGCCGCGCTCCCCGTAGACCGAGAGGAACTCCTCGTATTCCGTGAGCATCCCTTTGGTGATGGACGGCTTCCTCTTCCTGAGCAGGGAGAGCACGCTTTGCGTCGTCAGAGCCCCTTCCTGGCCCGCGATCCTGCCCCTCAGGACGACCATCTTCGCGTCGCGGCAGACCAGGGCGATGTCAGCGCCGCTGAAATCAGGGGACGCGTCCGCCAGGGCGTCCAGGTCCATTCCGGAAGCGAACTTGCCCAGGTACAGCCTGAACAGGTCCACCCTGCCCTTCCTGTCAGGCTGCGGTATGTAGAATATCTTGTCGAACCTGCCCGGCCTAAGCAGCGCGGGGTCCAGGAGGCCCGGCTTGTTGGTCGCAGCTATGACGACCACTCCCTTTAGCTCCTTGAGCCCGTCCATCTCCGTGAGGAACTGGCCGACTATCTCCGAGGACGTCACCCCCCTGGCAGGCGCGAAGGTCTCGATCTCGTCTATGAATATTATGGCCGGCGGGTTCTCGCGGCCACGGTTGAAGGTCTCCTTTATCACCGAGACCGCCTGGGTGTAGCCGCGCTGCATTATCTCGGCACCTGAGAGCGTCTGGAACGAGGCTTTCAGCTCGTTGCAGGCGGCCTTCACTATGAGCGTCTTTCCAGTCCCGGGCGGACCGAAGAGCAGTATGCCCTTGCTGGGCTTGATCTTCATCTCCTTCATGAGGTCCTCGTGCAGCAGCGGCACTTCTATGGTCTCCAGGAGCGCCTTCTTGACCTCGTCCAGACCGACCACGTCCTCCCACTTCACGATATCCTCTGCC
>Ga0326728_10011330_pt1 | contig 20422 bp, 25 predicted proteins | sample MB3enrmetagenome_FD_207602 | JGI IMG/M metagenome (GOLD analysis project Ga0326728, IMG submission 207602) | Lab enriched peat soil microbial communities from McLean, Ithaca, NY, United States - MB31MN | ecosystem: Environmental > Terrestrial > Soil > Wetlands > Peat | place: USA: New York... | reverse complement strand
GTGAGGTCAAGAAACGTTTTGCAGAGGCCCTTTTCCTGACCTAAGTCATGCGGAGTGAAGAGGATAAATGGTGGACCTGGAGAGGTTCGAACTCTCGACCTCATGACTGCCAGTCATGCGCGCTCCCAACTGCGCCACAGGCCCACAGTGCGATACTTAACTTCTACCACGGTTGGATGGGGCTGTCAATCCTGGACTGCGGCGTAGCGGCGGCTTTACGCCGCCACGTGGCGAGGTAGATTCGCCGTCTTTTTTCTCTTGACAAACACAACAAGATAGGCTAGGATAGTAAGTGGTAGGGCCAGGTGTCAAAGGTCAGGTGCTAGGTGTCGGGAGTCAGAAATCAGAAGTCAGGAGTCGGTAGTTGGGATTCAGAACTTCGCGGCCGGAAGGGCACGAGAGAGGGGCAGAGAATTGTGTATTGACTCAGGCCGTTTTGCGCCGCTGGGTCCGCAGTCGATTTGCAGGGAACTTTGAGCTGACAAAAAGCTTTGGCGCGCCTCGCAGACCAGAACAAAATGTTCATTGCGGCAGCGGAGTAAAGCACGTAGTAACTTTAGTTGAAGGAACGAACCGGGAATGTTGATGAAAAGAAAGGAAAACAGGATTCAGGATTCGGGATTCAGGATTCAGGAAATGAACCAGTGCCAGTACGGCTGTCAACTGCTCGACTCTCGAGTCTCGACTTTGGACTTTCAAAACTGAAGGAACAAACCGGGAATGTTGATGAAAAGAAAGGAAAACAGGATTCAGGATTCGGGATTCAGGATTCAGGAAATGAACCAGTGCCAGTACGGCTGTCAACTGCTCGACTCTCGACTCTCGACTTTGGACTCTCGAAACTGAAGGAACGAACCGGGAATGTACATGAAAACAAAGGACGGGGCTCGAGAGTCGAGGAGTTGAGAAGTCCAGGAGTCGAGACTCCGACGCGAACGCAAGGTCGAGCCGCGGACAAGGACGCGTTTGTTAACTCCTCGACGCTTGACTCTTCGCCCCCCCAAAATTGAAGGAACGAACCGGGAATGTTGATGAAAACAAAGGAAAACAGGATTCAGAATTCGGGATTCAGGATTCAGGAAGAGAACCAGTGCCAGAACTGTTGTCAACTGCTCGACTCTCGAGTCTCGACTTTGGACTCCCAAGATTGAAGGAACAAACCGGGAATGTATATGAAAACAAAGAGCCGAAGGCTGAAGTTCAAAGTCTAAAGGCTAAAGTCCAAAGGCCAAAGGCTAAGGTCAAAGGGAACTTTTACCCTTTACCCTTTACCCTTCCGGCCTTCGCGCATTAACCATTAAGGCGGCAGCTCCGCAAGCTCCGCTGCCGCACTCCAGGGTTTCGGGAACAAATTCCCCATTCCTGGTGTCAATATGGGTGAACAAGAAGATAGGCGCGGTCTTGCAGTTCGAGCCGGGGAGTGGTATTGTATGGGCGTAATGGACACCGCGCGGACCGTGGGGATAGCGCTCGATCGGGCGCTTCCCGTCACCAACGAAGAGGCGCCCCTGGTCGCGGAACTGCAAGCTGGTTCCGAAGAGGCCTTCACTTACCTGTTGGGACTTTACCAGAATCAGGTCTTCAACCTCATCTCGCACATTCTTGATAACCCGGCGGAGGCCGCGGACGTTTTGCAGGATGTTTTCATTAAAGTCTTCAAGGGGATCAAGCAGTTTCACGGTGACAGCAGTCTGAAGACCTGGATCTACAGGATCGCGATTCACGAGGCTTCGAACCACCGGCGAGGCTGGATGCGGCGGCATTGGCACGAGCCCGTTTCCATTGACGACACGGCCGCCGAGGGGGCTTTATCAGCGGCAGAAGTGCAAGCCAGCAGCGAAACTCCCTATCGGCTCCTGGAGCAGGCGGAGCGGCAAGAGATTCTGTGGCGGGCCCTCTCGAGCTTGGCCCAGCCGTATCGCACGGTGGTGGTGTTGCGGGAAATCGAGGGGTTGGCGTACGACGAGATTGCGCAAGTGACGGGGATGGTGGAGGGAACGGTGAAATCCCGTTTGATGCGGGGCCGGGAATTGCTCCGCAGGAAACTCATGGGTTGTTTGGGTAAAGCCGATGTTTGAAGGATGCGTCGAAATTCGGAATCATTATTCGGATTACCTGGACGGTCTTTGTGATCCCCAGGCAATGAAATCAATTCGCTTTCATCTCGACTACTGCGGGTCTTGCCGGCGGGAACTCGAGGTGTGGGAAACCATGCGGGCGGACCTGCACGGCCTGCGGCGTCTTCAAGTGCCTCCCGAGCTGGCCTTGCGCCTGCGCGTCGAGGTTTCACGAGCGCTGCACAAAAAGCTGCTCGAGTGGCTGCGGCTGTGGTTGGATAACGTCCTTCAGCCAGTGCTGTTGCCGGCTTCGGGCGGGGTCCTGGCGGCGATCGTCTGCTTTTGCCTGATTATGGGGACGCTGGTCGTGCCGGCGTCCAAGACTCCGGATGTGCCCCTGGGTTATCCCACGCCGGCGCACGTTCTCGAGTTAGCGCCTTACGGTTTCAACACCGGCGACGCGCCCGTGGTGGTAGTGGTCCCGGTGGACGCGGGTGGCCGCGCCACGGGCTATCGCGTCTTATCGGGCGCAACTTCTCCGGAACTCCTCCACCAACTGGACCGGCTTATTTACTTCGGTAATTTCCAGCCCGCCACCTGGTATGGCCAGCCCACCGACGGGCAGGTAGTCATCTCACTGCGTAGTATCACAGTTCGAGGCTAGTCCTTTTGGTTACGGTCATCTTGCAGGCTGTCCGTCCAATTCCCCAGTCGAAACTCACTGCGTGTAGCGCGGGCCTCCGGCTCGCTGTCGCGGCAGCGTCCCGCTCCCGCGCGCGGGCGGAGCCTGCCCTGGGCGGAGCGAAGGGATGCCCGCGCTACAGCGGGCGAGACGCCCGCGACCGAGCGCCGGGACGACGGTTTCGACACAGGCAAGGCAGCGTAGTTTGGATGGCCGCAGGCGTGCTTGCGCTGCTCTGGGCCGCCCTACCCGTGCAGGCTCAGCAGGAGGAGGGCAAGGTCACCCTGGAGCCGAGCGAGCAGGTTTTTTGTGTCATGGCGGCCCTGAACGCCGGCGGATATGATGCCGGTCTGGGGCAGGCAACGGGAGATGACACTCGAGACGAGGCGAGGAAGTTTCTGGAGCAATCGCCTGCGCCGGCAGCAAAAGGCCTGGCGAGTTTTTACTCGGAGCACCGCGTCGAGGGTGATCCGGGCGCGAACCTTGGCCAGTACATTTCCTTGGCGCTGCTGCTGGGCCCACCTCCTGACTTCAAATTGACGGTGCCTCAGGCGGACCTTCCTCCGGACGCCAAGGCAGTGTCCGGACTGCTTCCAATCCTCAAAACCTTCTACGTCCAGGCGAAGCTTCACGAGCTCTGGTCCACCTTACAGGGGCGCTACCAAGCAGCCCAGCTTCGCTACTCGCCGCTGGTGCGCCAGGCCATTCTGATGACGGATGCGTACTTTCGCTTTCCCGTCGGCCAGTACCTGGGGCGGACCTACCGGATCGACCTGGATTTGTTGGGGCCGCCGGACCAGGAGCAGGCGCGGATTTACGGGATGGATTACTATCTGGTGGTAACCGCTTCCCGGCAGCCGAAGATCGACGAAATTCGACACCAGTACCTGCACTTTCTCCTGGATCCACTCGCCGCCCAGTACGCCGAGGAGATCAATGCGAAGGCCCGGCTGCGCGGAATCGCCTTTCGCGCGCCCGCTCTGGAGTCTTCCTTCAAGGGAGACTTTCCTCTGCTCGTCACCGAATGCCTGATCCGAGCGGCGGAACTGCGCTTGGACAAACGCCCGCCGGCGGAAGCCGAGAAAAGGCTGGTGGAAATGACGGCGTCGGGTTTGATCCTGGTGCGCTACTTTTACGAGTCACTGACGACCTTCGAGAAGCAAGAGGCGTCAATGACGATCTTTTACAAGCAAATGGTCCAACGGATTGACCCGCTGGCGGAGGAGCGGCGGCTGGCGAAGGTAACGTTCACCCCTGCCCCCACGCCAGCCGCCCAAGCCCCGGCGCCTGCCGCAAAAACACAGGAAGAACGGTCCCTGGATGACGCCGACAACCTCTTTTACCAAGGGAAATACAACGAGGCGAAGCTGGCCTACCAAGCAGCGCTCGAGAAGGATCCGAAGAGCGAGCGTGCGCTGTTCGGGATGGCTATTGTGGCCAGTAACATGCGTAAGCCCGATCTCGCCGAAGAGTATTTCCAGAAAACTCTGGAAGCGGCGCGCGACCTTCGTCTGGTAACCTGGTCGCACATTTATCTCGGCCGGCTGGATGACCTGCGTGGGAAACGGAACGATGCCCTGGCCCAATACCGGGCCGCTTCGTTAACGGCCGCCGCCTTCCCAATGGCCCTACGGGCTGTGCAGACCGGCCAGGCACAACAGTTCGGCTCGAAGTAATGTCCGTGCACCAAATGCGGCTCCCCTTTGTATCTAAGCAGGGTCGGGGTGGCTGGGCGGCACGCCGGCGAGGGGGACCATCACCCCGCACCCTCCTGGTACGAAGAGGAGGGGGAGTCACTTGGATTGACATCAGGGCGCCGTTCTTGTACGCTCAACGCATCGGGTCGTAAGGAATGGCGTGAGATTAATTTAGAGGGTCGAGAGGCATCATGAAAATCAAACGAATGCTTTGGGTAGTGGCACTACTCAGTTTTGCCGGCTTTCTGTACGCGCAACGGGGACAGTCGCCGGCCCAACAACAGTCGCCCGGGCAACAGATAGCGGGGCAACAAGAGACGCCTGGAACAAACGAAAACCAGAGCCAGGCAGTTCAGGGCCAGGTAAAGACGAATCAAACGGTAAAGAAGCCGGAGGGACCGGTTCCGCTGACCGAGAAGGAAGTGACGAAGGAAATCAAGAACTCACCTGCGGAAACCGTGATCAAGGAGGTGAAGGCCCGCGGAGTGGATTTTGACATGACTCCGGACATCGAGAAGAAGCTGCGCAAGGCCAAAGCTACCGATGACGAGGTCGAAGCGGTCAGGCAGGCGGGGCCGAAGGTGCGGGCGCAAACGGCGAAGCTGGTTATGCAAGGGCAGGCCGGCGCTCAGGACGTGCCCAAAGAGCAGGCCCAGGCCTACGACGCCATTAGGGCGGAGTTGGACCCTGACAAGGCGATCGCGCTAGCCGAAGATTTCGCCAAGAAGTACGCCGACAGCAAGATACTCAGCTATGTTTATTCCTTTGAAGCAAATGCCTACCAACAAAAGGGAGACGTGGAGAAGGTCGTCGACACCTCTAACAAGAGCCTGCAATTGAACCCGGATAATCTCATGAGCTTGGTCTTAAGCATTGGGATGATGCCGCAGCCGCAGTACCTCAACAACCACAAGGCTGAGCAAGAGAAGATTCTGGAGGAAGCGCAGAACCGCGGCAATCACGCGCTGGAACTGATTGCGAAACTTCCCAAGCAAGCCAATGAGTCGGACGCGGACTACCAGAAGCGCCTGGCAGAGATCGGCAGTCAAGTTCACGGACCCCTGGGCATGATTCACCTGGAGCTGGCGAGCGGGGGGTTGGCGGGCCCGGACAAGACTGAGCTGGGAAAGGCCGAGCAGGAATTCACCACCGCCGTGACCACGACCGCGCATCCCGACCCCCGTGATTACTACCGTATGGGGGAAGCCTACGCGATGGATGCGAAATGGGACGATGCCATTCAGGCTTTTACCAAGGCCGGTGAGCTTGGGCAGGGCACATTGATCAAGACTTACGCCGATCAGCAAATCGGGGAAATGAAAAAGAAGAAGGCCGCCCAGGGTTCAGGCGGCAAGTCCTAGGTCGATCAGCGCCGTGAAGGCATGACTGAGAATCCTTGTCATCTTTTGGAAGATTTAATCGGCTACCGCTTCCGGAATCCGCAGTCCCTTTTGGAGGCGCTCACTCACTCTTCCTATGCCCGGGAAACTTCCGGGCCTTGTCAAGACAACGAGCAGCTTGAATTCTTAGGCGACGCGGTTCTGAATTTCGTGGTGAGCGTTGCTTTGGTCAACGCTTTTCCTGACTGGGAGGAGGGACAGCTCACTCGAGCGCGGGCACGCCTGGTGGCGGCCTCGCATCTCAGCCGGGTTGGGGTGCGTCTGGAGCTCGGAAGCTACCTGCGGCTGGGCCGGGGAGAAGAGAAGACTGGCGGGCGCAACAAGTCTGCGCTCTTTGTGAACGCTTTGGAGGCGCTGGTGGCCGCGCTCTTCCGAGATGGGGGACTGGAGGCCGCGGAGAAGTTCGTGGCGAGCTTCATTCTTCCCCCGGACTTGGCCGCCTCCGGAGAGGAATTGTTTTCGGTCGATTATAAGTCGGCACTTCAGGAATACCTTCAGGCGTTTCGCAAATCGCCGGCTGAGTACCAAGTTGTGGAGGAGTCAGGGCCCGAGCATCAAAAGACCTTCACCGTAGAAGTGCTGGCGAGTGACGCTGTAGTAGCGCGTGGGCGCGGCACGAGCAAAAAGGCCGCCGAGCAGGAAGCGGCGCGAATGGTACTCGAACGCTTGCGTGAGAAGACGGTAGGAAATGGCTGAGCCTTACAAGAAATCCTCGCTGCGGGACACGTTCGAATCGCTGGTCGTGACAGTCATCCTGGCCATCTTCGGGACGACCTTTGTCGTGCAAGCATTCAAGATCCCCACCGGCTCGATGGAGAACACCCTGTTGATCGGCGATCACCTGCTGGTGAACAAATTTGCCTTTGCATACCGCTCCGCCGCGCTGGCTCACGTCTTGTCCTATCGGGAAGTTTGCCGTGGCGACGTCCTGGTCTTCAAATTCCCTGGACCGCCGGAAGAACAATCTGAGCCCGGCGAACACTTCGTAAAGCGCATCATCGGTGTGCCGGGTGATCGAGTTCGCATTTTCCATCGGCAAGTCTATGTGAACGGGCAGCCCCTCTCGGAGCCTTATGTTTACCATGCCTGGCCGGACATGCAGCGCCCGGGAGACGATTTCCCGCCGCCCGATTCGGAGTATCTCCAGGGCGCTACGGCGCTGTGGACTGCGGAGATGCCCAGTCACGTCAACAAAGAGGGAGAGTTGGTAGTCCCGGCAGGGAATTACTTCGTGATGGGCGATAACCGCGAGCAGAGTTGGGACAGCCGGTTCTGGGGGTTCGTCCCACGGGAACTCATCTCCGGCCGGCCGCTTCTGATTTACTGGTCGTATGAGACGCCTCGCGACGAGTACATGCACACTTCCTGGAGCGACTGGCTCTCCCAGTTCGGTAGCGTGCTGATTCACTTCCCCATCCGGACGCGCTGGCGGCGCACTTTTAAGCTGGTGCGCTGATGAGGTTTCGCGTCCGCCGGCGGGGTGGAATAGCCGTGAAGCTGGTGCGCTGATGAGCCCTCGGGTCCACCGACGCGCTCGGATCGCCTTGCTGGCTTTTCTGGCCGGCGGGCTCGCGGCTTGGCTCGTTCCCTCTTACATCAGCACGAAACGGTACCGCCGTGGCCTCCAGGAGGGACTGGAACGCACTCTCCACCGCCACGTCACTTTTGGCAAGGTCTCGCTTCGAGTGCTGCCGCGTCCGGGGTTCGTGATCGAAAACGCCGCGATTCAAGAGGACCCCGCTTTTGGGTTCGAGCCTTTCGTCCGCGTTGATCGCATCGATTGCGACGTCCGGTGGCGGACCTTGCTGGGTGCGCGGCTGAGCTTTTCCCACATTCGACTTCAGCATCCCACTATCAACTTGGCGCGCACGGTAGGAGAGGGCTGGAACGTTGAACGACTTTTTCTTGTTTTAACCGCCGCGGACCTCAAAGACAGAGAGCCGCGCCATGACGGGCTAACCGCCGCGGAACTCAAAAACGGTGGTCCGCACTACGGCGGCATAAGTTCAGCGCCTTCCGGCGCGCCGGCGTCGTCAGGGTCGGCCTCCGCGCGGCTGAGCGGCGGCCTACCGGACCTGGAAGTGGAAGACGGTCGCGTCAATTTCAAGTTGGGAGATAACAAGCAGGCCCTGGCCATTACCGAGATGCGCGCCCAGTTGAGTTTTGATCCAGTCCGCAGCTTTCTGCGATTCCGGCTGGTAGGCTACCCTGTCCGCATGGATCTTTCCTTGCCCACGCCCGGGGCCGTGGAAGTGAGCGGAGACTGGACGCCCGGTCGGGACTTACGCGGCCCGCTGGACGTTGTGGTGCGAGCGCGCGATGCGCTCGTGTACGACTGGGCGCCCCTGGTAACTGGTCACGATACGGCATTGTACGGCGTCATGGATACGGAGCTGCACGTGACCGGGTCGATTCGAAATCTCAATTTAGAAGGCCGAGGCCGGCTGAGTGACCTGCACCGGTGGGACCAGATTCCGCCCTCCGATCCCATGCCGTGGTCGATCACCTTTCGGGGACAGGTGGATCGGGACCGGGGTCGCGTTCTGCTGGAGACTACAGAGGCCTCGTTTGCAGATTCTCACGTTTACCTTTCCGGAACTATCGATTACTTACCCAACTCGCGGAACCTGGATTTGGCCCTGTCGCTCGAACGTTCCCGCATTGAGGATCTGGCGGCTCTGCTGGGGAGAATTTGGACATTGAAAGGAGGCTTTGGAATCAGAGGGCGAATCGACGGGACGCTTGCTATTCAGGGACCGTGGGCAGAGCCGCGCTATGCAGGGTTCGTGGGTGCACGCAATGTCGTGCTCGCCACCCGCAGCGCAACCTTCCCGGTTTCCGATCTCGCGGTTAGTATCGATGACCGCGGGGCACGCCTCGATCCGGTCCGCATTACGCTCGCGCCACGCGTCGTCTTGGAAGCCGAAGGCGCAGTCGAGCGAGGCACGAAGACCTTCCCCTATGAGTTGACCCTTTCCTGCAAGACCGTGCCCCTCCGAGATGTGGTCAGTTTCGGCCGAGCGCTTGGCATGAGGACGCTCGAGGGATGGAATGCCCTCGGTTCCGGGACGGCATCGTTCCGTTTCACAGGCGCACTCCCCTCCACCTCTCGGCCCGCTCTCAAGGGCCGAGCCGAGCTTCGCTCTGCCCGCTTGGTGATTCCTGGTTTCACGGAGCCCATTAATGTTCCTCGCGCCAGCCTTCAGGTCAATGGCAATCAGATCATTGTTGATCGCTTGCTGGCCGTGCTGGGAACCAGCGTCTTTTCCGGGCGGCTGGAACACCAAGGCGACCGGCGCAGTCCCTGGATCTTCGACCTGCATACCGACAACCTTGACTTGGCGCAGGGCGCCTCGTGGTTTGTGGCGCTCCCGCACCGCAATCCCGGCCCGCTCGTCCGGCAGTTTCCCAGCCTTGCGTCCTTTGCCGTGGAGCGCGAGGTGGCCTCCAACTTGTTTTCTTCGGTGAACGCTCGCGGGCGATTCGCAGCTTCCAAGCTCATTTACCGGAACGTTCGACTGGACAGTTTCCAAACCAGTGCGGAGATCACGGGCCGGGTGATTCGACTCTCAAGCTCGGTCTTCCAAACTGGCGGCGCTCAGGGCCGTTTAAGCGGACGGTTGGACCTTGCGGGTAGGCCGGCTCGCCTCGTTTCGGATGTTTCCCTGTCTGGGGTTTTGTTGCAATCACTCACACCCCATCTCCCGATCGCACTTCGCGGAGCGCGGGGGGCAATGTCTGTAAGCGGCCACTTCGAGACCACTGGGCTGAGTCAGGAAGAAATGCGGCAGAATCTGGAGGGGCGAGCGGAGGTGGCTGCCAGGGACCTCTCTCTGGCTGGTTTTGACCCTGCGGGAGCATTTGTGCGCCTCGCCGGCGAGGGTACCCTGGAACCCCTCCGAGGGCCGGCGGGGTTTCATTCCGTAACCCTTAATTTTGAGGTTCACGACCGTCGCGTGGTCCTCAAGAAAACCACACTGAACACCTCGGGCGCCCGGTTATTTCTGTCCGGCGAACAGGACTTCGGTGGCGCCGTGAATTTGCACGTCACCGCAGACCTGCAACATCTTCGCCGCCGATGGCTAAACCGGGCCGATGATGCTGATCCAGAGTCATTGCCCCCCGAGCTTGATTTCTCCGGGGCTCTGGAGAATCTGGCGCCAACGAGCAGAAGTCAGAAGGGCAGTGACGAGTGACAAGTGACGAGTGACGAGCAGGAGTCAGGAATCAGAAGACAGGAGTCAGAATACTGCAAGTCCAATGACGAGTGACAAGGGACGAGCGGGAGTCAGGTGTCAGAATACAGCGATTTCAGCGAAGCGTGAGAAGTAACGGGCCGGCTTCTGGCTCCTGACTTCTGATTCCTGACTCCTGCTCGTCACTTGTCACTCGTCACTTCTCTTCCTCCATGCCTCGACGTTACAAATCGTATGCGGCTGAAACTGGCGTCGTCTACCGGTATTTCTTCGAATCGCGACGCAGCAGCGTCCGGCCTGCGGGAATCGGGCCGGGGAGCGACTACACGTTTGTGCTGGCAGCGGACCAAGGGCCGCCTTTCGTATTGCGGGTCTTCGTATCGGAAAAGGCGGTCGCCGGCTGGCAAGCCGCCCACGGACGAGTACTTGACCCGAGCGAGCAATACGCCCTCGCCAAGATGAAGCTCTTCTGCGCCTTCGATGAGCTCGAGAACCTCCGCGAAGAGTGCCTGAGTCTGGTGGTGGATGAGTCCAATCTGGAGGAATTGCTTGCCGCGCTGGATTTGGTGTAAGGTAGGGTCTTGACCGGTAAGACAGTAATCAGTCAGTGGTCGATGTTGAGTTGTCAGTTGTCGGTAGCCAGTCGTAAACTACTCTCCGGGAGGACCGGCTTGACGATTGCCCATCCCTCCTAACCGCCTTCTGCCTGCTGCCGACTGTTCTCTGAGGGGTTCGACGGTGCAGACGTTTCGCAAGGTCGTTGGGGTCGTCATATTGCTTTATGTGGCGCTGCTGGCAGGGCTGCTGGTGGTCATGCGCCAGCCGGTGCTCTTCGGCAGAGTGATGTCGAAAGCACCCAAACCACTGTTGATGATGGTTCCCTTCAAACACCTTTGGCTTATCGCCCGCGCCGGCCACCTAAGCGTAGGCGACGCTGCACCGGCCTTCAGTCTGCCGACAGCCGACAAGAAGACGCGAGTTCGACTGTCCGCGTTTCGCCGGCACAAACCGGTCGTGCTGGTTTTCGGCAGCTACACCTGACCTCCTTTCCGCCGGGAGGTTCCCGCGCTCAACAAACTCTATGATCAGTACAGAGAGAAGGCGGCTTTCTTCGTGGTCTACATCATGGAAGCCCACCCGGTGGACGCTTGGCAGGACGACGACAATCTTAAAGAGAAGATCAGCGTTTCCAGCCCCAAGAACCTCGAGGAGCGCTGTGCGCTGGCGGAGACCTGCTTGACCAAGTTGACGCTCAAGATCCCGCCTCTGATCGATGACTTAGCGAACTCAACCGAAAGTGCTTACACCGCATGGCCTGACCGCCTCTATGTTTTGGATCGGGAAGGAAACATCGCTTACAAAAGCGACCCCGGGCCTTATGGCTTTAAGCCAGGCGAAATGGCTGACGTTTTGAAGCGATTGTTACCCGGCCCCTCCTCCCAGACCGACTGAGCTCACCTCGTGCGTTTAGGGGTAGTGGGTGAATTTGAAGTAGAGGCGGCTTTACGCCGCCATTTGGCGAGGTAAACTCGCCGCTACACCTTCAAACTGACTCAGTACTCATTTAGGATATGCATTGACAAGCCGCCATGGCGCCTCTAAAATCACTCCCGTACTCGAGTTTCACTTCAACCCAAGGTCCGCTCCACAACTGGACAACTGCAAGGAGGAGGCATACCACTATGGCAGGGAAAAAGAAGCAGGTGAAGAAAGCACCCAAGAAGCAAGCCAAGAAAACCGTTAAAGTCGCCAAGAAAGTTGAAGAAACAAAGCCGATGATCGAGCCTTCCCAACAGCCGCTATAGGGTGAATCCTGCCGCCGCGTGGGCGCAACGGATGCGCTCGGCGCCCACCGGCGGCGTTCTCAACCACGCGACAATTTGAATCCTGAATTCTGTCCTTCCTTCTCAGGTTATAATTGCGGGTTTCGATTTCAATCGAGAGACCCGTGATGGAGTGGTACAAGGAGTGGATTTACAGGTGGGAGACCCGTTTGACGGAGCGGGATAAGAATCGAGTGATACGCCCGTTTGAATGGGGCCTGGAATGGACCTCCGGCTGGCCGTTGGCAATCTCGAGCATTCCTGCCTCGGACCGGGAGTGCGAACAATTCCTGGGCAAACTGAATGACACAATCCTCGAGCAGAGTGACGTCTTTTACGCTTACAAAACACCTTCAGACTTTCGTCTGGAAGGGGACTGCCTGTTTTTTACTTCGCCGGTTCGTACTCCGTTCCCGAACAACAATCGCGTGCGAGCGCGCTGGTTTCCGGCCGGGCGTCGCGGGGCGGTGGTGGTGCTGCCGCAGTGGAACGCAAGCCTGGAAAGCCACAACGCGCTCTGCCACATCTTCAACATGCTTGGGATTTCGGCGCTGCGCCTGAGCCTGCCTTATCACGATCTTCGCAAGCCTGCGGAGACGGAGCGCGCCGATTATGCCGTTTCCTCGAATTTATGCCGCACAATCGAGGCCGGCCGGCAGGCAGTGGCCGATACCCGGTCGTGCCTCGACTGGCTGGAAAGCCAGGGATACTTGAAGCTCGGGATCGTGGGGACCAGCCTGGGTTCCTGCTATGCCTACCTGGCCAGCGCGCACGACGCGCGGCTGAAGGTCAACGTGTTCAACCATTGTTCCACGACTTTTGCGGAGGTGGTCTGGACGGGTCAAGCCACGCGTCACGTGCGCGCCGGGCTTGAGGCTGATTTGACCTTGGAACGCCTGCGCCGCGCCTGGATGGCCATTAGTCCTATCGCCTACGCGGAAAAGCTGGCGCGTTGGCCCAAGAAATCGCTGTTCATTTATGCCCGCTACGACTTGACTTTCCTGCCCGAATTCTCGCGCCGGATCATTGCGGAATCACTCCGCCTCCAACTTGACACGAAGGTGGCCGTGTTGCCCTGCGGGCACTACACCTGCGGAGAGACGCCGTTCAAATTCCTGGACGCGTACTACATGGCTTCCTTCCTCGATTCCGGTTTTAACGAAGTCTGAAGGATGAAGTAAAATCGGACGTGGAGTGATGGAGAATTTCCCCACAATCACAGCTATGGATATCCCGCGATACCAGCAACTCCGCCAAGCCAGCCGGCGGCTTATGTCTGTGCTAACTAAGACAATCCCTCGAGAGGCCATGCAGGAGATCGGTGGAGCTCTAGGCATTATGCGGGAAAACACACTTATATTGGACACGATGGACGTCTCAAGTGTCCTTATGGATTCCTGCCTATTTGATTGGATAAAAGGTGGCAAGAATCTGGTAGAAAAATACGTTGAAGCTCACCCCCCCTACTCCCGGAACAGACGAGCATCTCCTCTTGCAGGCTTATTGCCGGGCGAAGTACCGGCTGCTCATGTTTAGGTCGATCACCCGGAGCGCCGTAACGTACTGGCTCGATACGCTTTCCGGCGAGTCCATCGCGCTCATGGATATCGGTCTCAGCCAGAGCGTAGCCCGTGGCTTTCGGGGAGCGCTCGCGACGAGAACTGCCCCGCTGGGGGACTGTTGGATGACCACGGGCGCAGCCCTTCCAATAGGCGACAGCAAAACGGGCGAGATGGTGCTCGAGACGATCCGGCGAGGGGACTTGCTCGGAGACACGACTTCAGCCGGCGAGCACAAGCTGGCGACCACCATAATTCGAGCTTGCTTGGATTCCGGCGCCGCAGAACATATCCGCTATGAGGGCGGGGATGAAGAAGCGGAGGGGTTCGGTGAGGCTCGCTCAATAACAGAAGTGAAAGGCCCGCGGCGCCACATCGATCGGAATGACCCGTGCCCATGCGGGAGCGGTAAGAGGTACCGACGCTGTTGCATGCACAAATAACTTACGCCTACCTGGCAGACACCGACGTGGGTCTGAACTTCCCGACCTCTTGACTTAATGACCCCTCAACTTCTCGACTAATCGACTGCTCGATCACTCCGACCCCGCCGCGCTCGCCGGCTGCGTGCTCGTGCGATTCCAGGCCGGCGGCGTCACTCCGAGCAGATGTTGCACGAAGAAGTCGTACCGCTTATAGTCGCCGTAGGCGGCATACTGGTCGCCGCGAGCGGCGCCGTGGTCCGCTCCGGGAACGACAAGCAGGTCAAAGTTCTTATTGTGCTTGAGGAGTTGATGGACCACTTGCATCGTTGACGAAGGATCGACGTTGGTATCGAGCTCACCCCCCTGCTGATGGGCGCACTCATAAAGGGCATTGCATGCGCGACCTGCGCAAGGGCGGCAGATTTTCTAAGGCCACTTCTGCGCGCCGTGCAGGATACGTACGATGTGAATGACCTCGCCGGTGATTTGGTAGACCACGATATACGGAGGCGGCTAGAGCACTAGCTCGCGCGTCCCCTCTTTCTTACCCGCACGCGCACCGTATGGGAACGTCAGCAACGCGGCCGGCGCGTTGTAAATTCCACGCACTAGGCCCGGCGCTCGCTCCGGCGCATTCTCAAATAGGTAATCTGTGATGTGTTCGAGATCCGCGGCAGCCCCTTCCGTCCAGCGAAGCTCCATTTCTAGGCGTGGGACTGCTATTCGGTCAGCGACTTTTCAAGGCGCGCCCCCAGTTCCTCATGGGTCAGCACTTCGCCGCGGGCGATTTGCGCCATGCCTTTCTCTACCTCATTGGCGAACCACTCGTCGTAGTCCACGATTGCTCCTAGGGCGATTGCCTTGCGGAGGTCCAGCGGTTTTCCCCCAGCCGGCTAGCGGGGGAAATATCCGGTCTTAGAGCGGATCGTCAGGCCGGACGGTTTGGGACGAACCAGGATTTTGCGGAAGGTGTCATCCACCGACGTGTTGGTGGGGTAGTAGGCCAGTTCATACGACGTGCGCAACTCCTCTGCGATTTGCTGAAAATAAGTCTTCGGGTCGGTGGTTTCGGCGTCGATGGCGGCGCCGCCAGTCTCTTTCGCGATGCGGTCCATAACCCGGATGCCGTACCGGTTGCGTGCCGTCAGTCGGCCATGTTCTTTCCCGGTGTAGCGAATTGTGTAGACGAGCACGTTGTCGGCCTGCGCTGCCTCAATGGTGGTCATCATGTCGTACGAACTGGAGTTGTCTTCCCCGTCGCTGAAAACGAGCAACGCGCGCCGGCCGTTCTCGCTGGCCAGTTTTTCGGTGACCGAGTAATAAATAGAATCGTAAAAAGCCGTGCCCAACTCCCGATCTTCCTTCGGCCCAAGTTCCGGAAAGTGCTGCGTGTCGTGCCGATAGAGCTTCAACCGGTCCATGACCTCCGGGCCGGATTGGGAAAAGTCACTGACCAGCCGTAGATGATTGCCAAAACAGATCAGAAACACTCGGTCTTTGGGCCCAAGCATGTCCTTGAGAAAGACTTCCAGGTCGTGGTTGTGCTGCTTCAAGAAGTGATCCTGGCTCCCGCTGAAATCGACGATCAATCCGAGTGTCAGAGGGACATCGACACTACGCGCAAAGAAGGAGATTCTCTGCGGAACGGCATCCTCGAAGACTTCGACATCGTCTTTGGTGAGGCTGCTCACCAGCGCGCCCCCAGAATCGCGCACGGAAAAGGCGACGTTCACCAGCTTGACGTTGACCTGAATGGGCTTCTGGCAAAAACAGAGTCCGCTGGTGAAGATAAGCACAACGAGCATCCATCTGCGCATAAAGGCACCTGGCTGATCATCGACCGACTTGAGATCGACACACTTGCGGATCCGAGACGAGGGACTCCCCCCGTTGTTGAGATACGTCCGATGCGCTGGGATTGTTCCCCCAAAATGGCTGCAATTCTAGCGAGACACGCTAAACGAACTGCTGGAAGCGGCAGAATGTCGCGCCGCCTCCCCTTCCAGGGGCCATCCGTAATTTCGCTTATTAGTGCAGCTAGCCGCCAGCCCGCGATGCCAGAATGGGTTTGTGCTATCATCTGGACTGAGGGAACTTCATGGCGAATACCCCAATCGTGCGCAGGCAGCAATCCAAGTCGACGGCATCTGGCGCCGGCCGCCCCACTGCCCGCCTGCGCCCCCAGAATCGGAAGTTGCTCAAGTGGCTTGATTCCTGGCTTGCCACACCCGATGATCGTGGTGAGAAGTGGTGGAACGGATTTGAAGACGACCTCCGCAACCATCGCACAACATTCAGGCCTACCCAAACGGGATGACGAGCTACTCACTCGACACCGATACGATCACCAAGCTCCTTAAGAAGCATCCAGGGAATCAGCGCGTCCTCGGCCGGTTCGGCAAGGAGATTAGGCGGAACTCGCTCTTCATCATGTGCCCGGTAGTGTTCTATGAAATCAAGCGGGAGTTGGTGATTAAGAATGCAGTGGCGCAACTCACCGCTTTCGAGGAGCTTGCGGAAGCGATGGTCTGGAAAGAGTTTAACGTGGCCATCTGGGAACGGGCGTCGGGCCTGTGGGCAGCCCTGCGATCACGGGGCCGCTCCCATCACGATGCTGACGTCCTCATCGGCGCACATGCCATCGAGTACGGCGCTGCGATCGTAACCGGCAATGTCGAGCACTTCCAAGAAATCGGTGCTCGGGTCGAGGACTGGAATCAGTAAATAACGCTGCCTCTCTTCTGTCGCTCCGCAGCGAACAGCCCCACAGGCGGGCTGGCGCAGACGCTAAAGACCGACCGTCTGCGCCAGCCCGCGCTGGCCTTGACGCTACCGCAAGAGCCTCTTTCCCCTATCTACCGCATTCATCCTACTACCTACCCGTGACGCTACCAGCACTCCAGCACGGCGGTGCGCGACACACGAGCAGTTTAGCGAGTAGCGCCTCGATGCATCGGGGCGGTTCGTCCCCAATTGACAACAAAAAGTCACGGACCTAAAGAACAGGTCCGCGCTACGCCTGCCTTTGCCTATAACTCCCCCTGTTCCTGAAACCTTCTGCCCCTTGCAATGCTAACTAAGAAGGTGTAAGAAGGTCGCTAGCCGAAGCTAGGGTTACGACCGTATGGTCGGTGCAGGGTTTGGGGTACATCGGAACGCACCGTGCCCACCTGTGCATTCTTGATGCGGCACCTGCGTCTTTGGGGGAATATATGAAACAAAGCGACTTCCTTGAATACCTCTACGAAAAAGTGAGAGACTACAAGCAAAGATGAAACCTCCAGACGGGGTCTGGCTTTGCCATGTGGTACGCCGTTGAGGGCATGGGGCTGGATGAAGAGGTTGCGTACGAGGCGGTTTCGTTTGACGGAGGAAATGACAAAGGCGTCGATCTCTTTTACGTTGACCATGAGTCCGAGCGCGTGGTCATTTCTCAGCTTCGGTACCGTACAAAGGGAAACTACAGAGCAAAGAGGCCAGACCTGTTGAATCTTCTTCATACCACTGATTGGCTAATGAAGCCCGAGGATCTTGAAAGGGAGGGACGCGACGACTTGGCTGCGGCGGGCCGGGACTATCTCGATGCGGTGGGAAAGAGCTACTCAGTCGACTTCCTCTTCATTTACGCGGGACCTGCCAATAAAGATGTCGCAGACACAGCCAAACAGTTTAACGTGAACGAGGCTGACAGCGCACCTTCCCGGTTCTGCCGCGTTCTCCACATGGAGGATTTGAGGACTGTCCACGAGGAGTTCATCGACCAGGAGAGCCGCATTTCGGCCGAGAAGATTTCGATCGAGCCTGGCATGGTCTACGAAGAAACAGGCGAATTCGGCCGCGCCGTAGTGACGGTGGTCAGTGGAGACCTCCTGCGCAAACTTTACGAGAAATATGGCTATCGGCTGTTTGATCGAAATGTCCGCCTTTTCTTGGGGTCACGCAAAGGCAGTGTCAACGCTGGCATTCGAGATACGTTGGAGTCCGAAAAGGAAAGGAAAAACTTCTGGGCCTACAATAATGGGGTTACGTTCATTTGTGACAGGTTTTCCCTCGGGGATTCTGAAATTGATATTAACAACTTCAGCGTCGTGAACGGCTGTCAGACGACAGTTTCCATCGCTAACGCACCACCGGCTGCCGCTGAGGAGAATGAGGGCGAGAGGCTGAAGATCCTGAAGCGCGGGGGAAAATTCTTTGTGTTGGCGGTTATGTCAGTCATATTGCACGAGCGCAATGGCAATACTTTCTTGAACCGACTGGATCAGACAGTCGCATCGAGTAAGCGCACGCACAAGCGCCTGACCAACTATGCGCGCATTGCCTTGGAGTGGTATGTCGACGCGATGCGTGAATTGGTTGCCGCAGGGAACGAAGTCCCCGCGCTCGTTCGGACCCGGGATGGTTGGCTTAAGATAAGACCGAAGGTCGCAGCCAAGTGGAAGATCTTTGAGCTCTCAAAGCGGCAAATGGAAGAGGCATTGCCCAAGTTGTAATATCCCCCCGGAGTGGCGCAGAGTGGTAGCCAGGGACAGTGCCCTTCTATCCGTGGGCTTTCCGGTGTAACACTAATCCTCAATGACCTCCTTGAAGCTATAACGAAATCTGGGAATCCCCGTCTCCGGGAACTTCGCCTTGGCGTGCAACTGGCGCATTTTCCGCGAACGCCGCCGGAAAAGTCACACTCCGGCCTCAAATCGTCATCCATTCCCTTCGCCGATACCTTCTCCATATTACTTGCGCTCTCCTCTGGTTGCCTTCCGTGCGCCGATGATTCGGATGCGGTCCCCCGTTGGTCAGGACTTTCAGCTCCGCGCTACCCTTGCTTGACCTGCGCCGCCGCCCAGGTATTGGCGAGTTTCTTCCCGGTTGAGACGCATTCACGGAGGTACAGATTGATCAGCGTCTGATAAGCAATGCCGGTTTCCTCCGCCAGACGCTTGAAGTATTTGACCGTGTCATGGTCAAGCGGAATGGTCACTTGCTGCTTCAGTCGCCGGGCGTAGGGATTGCGTTTGGCTTTTGAGAAATCGTAATGCTCTCTCATTGTGTCCACCTGTTCTGGTATTTCTCTCGCTCCTGCCGGTCAGCCCGGCGTGAAGAAATAAGCCGAATCACGTCCCCCTCCTGCCGATAGCAATGGCGCACCACCAAGGTTCGCGGCGCGCTGCTTAGCCCGAGGAGGATAAATCGTTCTTCCCGCTCGGAATGGTCGGGGTCGGCGATCAGAAGCGCCAGTTCATCAAAAAAGACCGTCTGCGCCTCCTCGAACGATATTCCGTGCTTGCGTCTGTTTTGCGCGTTCTTGCGGTCATCCCACTCGAAGCGAAGCACGGTCATCCCCTACAATGTCCTTACAATGTAATGATTGTGGCCCTGGTCGCACCCGACTGCAACCCCCCGTTAGCCCTGTTGTTTGATGAGCGAGTGGCCACGGAGGCGCTGTATCACTTCATCAACGGATGCGCGCTCGAAAAACAACTCCAGCGCCTCCCGAAGATTCTCCCGGGCCTGTTCAATACTGTTCCCTTGGCTGGCAATATCCAACTCCGGGCATAGCGACATATAGCCGTCGCCCTCAGCTTCAATAATTGCCGTCAGCTTCATCAAATTCTTTGACCGCATTCAGATGGTTGATGCCGGGCAGCTTGGGCATGAGTTAGACAGACACTTCGATCTCCCGCACTTCCGCTTCTCGAAGGGTTTCTTTGACTGCCTCCGAGTACTCACGAATTGCGTCCCGGATGTTCTCAAGGGCTTCCTCTTCTGTCTGCCCCTGCGACCAGCATCCGGGCAGGCCGGGACACGAAACGCTGTAACCCTCTTCAGAACGTTGCAGGACGACTCTGTATTTCATGGTTGATCCTCAACCTGCATTATACTCGCTAAGGGGCCATGGTAGCGACCCAGGCGAGCCGTGGCGCGATGCGCTCACATTTCCGTGAGAGTCCGTTTGGCGTTTCCCTTATGGGCCTCACGTGATACCTCTGCCATTAGAGGACGAGCCCGCGGAAAGCCCCCCTGCACGAAGGCGAAATCGGAAAGAGGCACCGAAAGAGAAATCGCTTGACAGATGTTCGACCGCGCCTTAGCGTGACGGGTTGTACAATCATCCGCCCGATTCGGGCGGGAGGGACTTATGGGACATCGAACTGATCGTCGTGAGTTTTTCAAAATCATCGGCGGTGCGGTGGTAACGCCTTGCATGCTTCGGGCTGCGGGCATGCTGCCCTTGGGCATCAGCAGCGCCTTTGCGGAACCCCGCGACCCACTGGTGCTCGGGGCCGACCCGGTTCCCAACCAGCCGCTCGGCGTGGCTAAAGGTCTTCACCCGGGGCGCGTGGTCTGGGCCTACGATCCGAAAGCGACCGACTGGGCGGGGCCCGGACAAGGCCACTGGTGGGAGAGCAATCATACCAACCAATCTGCGGTTGACAGCATGATGTCGGAAGCGATTCGGCCGCTCGGCGGCAAGGGCGGCGATGGGAAAGCGTGGGATGCGCTCATCAAGTATTTCAACCAAACCCACGGCAATGGCAAAGTTGGATATCGAAAGGGGGAGAAAGTCACGATCAAGGTGAACCTG
>Ga0326728_10011329_pt1 | contig 20422 bp, 21 predicted proteins | sample MB3enrmetagenome_FD_207602 | JGI IMG/M metagenome (GOLD analysis project Ga0326728, IMG submission 207602) | Lab enriched peat soil microbial communities from McLean, Ithaca, NY, United States - MB31MN | ecosystem: Environmental > Terrestrial > Soil > Wetlands > Peat | place: USA: New York... | reverse complement strand
CATGGCGGTCTCCTGAGTTTGTTTAGTGCGCTAGTTTTTAATTGGCTGAGCCCTGCGCCTTAGAATATGTCTACCCATTATAAACATTGCGGGCAAGTATCTTCAAAGAGGAAACCCATATCTTCAGGCATGGGAGTTCACGAGAAATTAGAGAGGTGAGATTTTGGGAGATGAAGGCGCGATGACGCTTAGCAAGGACTATATTTATGGCATAGTGATAGTGGTGCTCGTTGCGCTGCTCACCGTGTCCGTGTTCACGAATGGATTCGGGATAATACCGGCCAAAGGCACGAGCGGGAACTGCAACCCGGGAACCATGACCGGAACGGAGAACACCTCCGGTACGGCCAACGTTTCAGGTTCGACCGGCACGGCTGACGAGTATGCGGGATTGCAGCAGATGCCGCTCACCGTAGGCAGCCTGCCCGTGCAGGGACAGGCCAGCGCCCCGGTGACCTGGATCGAGTTCAGCGACTTCGAGTGCCCGTACTGCCAGATGCTCTTTAGCCAGGTGGACTCGCAGCTGATACCGGCTTACGTCCAGACCGGGAAGGTGAAGATGTACTTCAGGAACTTCCCGCTCACCCAAATCCATCCGAACGCCGAGGCTGCGGCCGAGGCTTCCAGATGCGCGAACGAGCAGGGCCAGTTCTGGGCCATGCACGACAAGCTCTTCACGGAGCAGGGCACGTGGGCCGGGGCCAGCGCCAGTGACGCGCAGACGGACTTCATCGGCTATGCGACCGGGCTCGGGCTCAACGCCACCCAGTTCACGTCCTGCCTGACAGCGGGCAAGTACGCCAACGACATCCAGACCGACCTGCAGGACGGCCAGAGCTTCGGCGTCCAGGGCACGCCAGGCGTGTTCGTGATGCTGCCCAAGTCCCAGACGGACTTCACCGCGCTCAAGAACGTGGTCTCTGCCTCCGGAGGCGCCTTGACGCTCTACCAGGACAACGACAGCCTGATAGTATTCGTGGGCGGGGCGCTTCCGTACTCCGAGTTCACCCAGGTGCTGAACACGGTCACGTACTAGGATGAGCTTCTCTTTTTTTTCCTATTTCTTCTGTTTCACATGGCCTAGCGCAGGATGAGGGGTCCTGGGCAGGAGCGGCTTTTTATTCGCTATCCTGTGAAGGAACTCGAATGTGAGTTGCCTGTCTGGCAGGCTCGGCTCTTTCGTGCCGAACATCTGGTCCTGCAGCGAAAGGAACACGTCGGCACTGCGCATGACGTCCTGGGCGGACTTGAAGTCATCTGGCAGGAATGCCTTGCCAAGGCAGTTGCGTGCTATCCTTGCGATGAAGGCGTTTTCAGCGCCCGCCCTTGCCGAAACCACGGCTACGCGGCACATGAGGGGCGACAGACGCAGAAGGTAGCTGCGGCCGACCTCGTCCGGTGAAAGCCGCTCCGGATGGCCGAAAAGCAGCGAGGAGGCCACTTTGGCCTGGAAGGGCTGCAGGGCGGGGTTGCGGCTTAGCAGACCATAGATGACTTCGCTCAGCTTCACCATGGCCTTTCCCACGTTCGATTCAGCGGTGGCGACCCCGTCTGGCCGTAGTTCCGAGACATGCGGCACCACCAGCTGGGATATGCCGTCAACGGCAGTCAGCAGGGCGGCAGGGGAGGACGGTATCCTGGCGAGAGACGAGAACGCGGCCATCTGTATGCCATGCTCGTCAAGCCGCGGGACCGGCAGCCTGCTCAGTCTTCCCGGGGTTTCGAGGAACCATGGGTGCGGGAGGGGTTTGGTTCCCAGTATTTCCCGCAACCCACCCATGACTTTATCGTATAGTACGTTATCGGGGGAAGCATCGGAATTGCCGTACGCCAGCGCCAGTATCATGTCCTTCCCCTCCCTGGGGTCGGCTGCGGCTCCGGCCTCGATGAGCCTGTCGATTATCCAGGGGGACGGCAGGGTCGAGGTGAGGGTGCGCGCCACTAAAGCCGCCAGCACCACTTTATGGTCCAGGCAGGCCAATGCGGAAACCGCCCGGCATTCGCGCCTCCGGTCCCCGGAGAATATCGCTCCGGAAAACATATCTACTGCAAACGCGACTTTGCGCGCGCCTGCGGATATTTCCAGAGAAAGGTCGATTTTCTTCTGATCCCCGCACGCGCGGATGTTGCTGAGGCAGGATACCGCGAGCTTTTCCCTGAACTCGCTCCTCGTGCTTATGTTGTATAGCGGAACCGCGAGCGTGTTCATTGCTTCACGCCACACGGCTTCGTTCTCCGAGCGTATGGAAATCTCTTCAAGAAGCTTGTAGAAGACGAGGAGCTTGGGAGCGGGGATGTCGTCTCTCTTCGTTTCCGAGGTCAGCACTGCCAGGTCCTTTACGCTGAAATGCCTTGACTTGGCCGCTCTTACCACGTCTTTGAGGAGGTTGGAGAAGGAGGCTTCCGGCACTCTCTTGAATATCCGCTTTCCCGGGTCCGTTACAACAAAAATTCCGGGTATGGAGACGAGACCCGCCTCGAGCGTGCGCTCGGAGCCCGCGTCGTTGCCCGGCACGAGTTCTATGTTGAAGCGTCTGAGTTCCGCTATGTTGCTGCTGAACGTGTTGTCCATGGATATACCTATGCATGGTTGTTTTTATAAAACTACTGATTACCATTTTAGGCAACTTTACGCCCGGGCTGGTCCGGCTCTATGTCGATTATGCGGCGCTGGTCCATCGCTCTGACGAATGCCTCGGCAGCGGCCCCGGTCATGTGCGAGATTTCACAGCGCAACTGGGAGATTTCTTCCTCATGGCGCCTGCCAAGGCGGTTGCACATGCTCACGAGCAGGGAGGCCGCTTTCAGGCGCTTTCCCGCGCTGCCCTTTGAAATCGCATTGCCCGCGAAACAGAATTGCAGTTTGTTTGATACCGCATCGTCAGAGACATGCGGGAGCAGGCCCTTCAGAAGCTCGATGGTGTCCAGAAGCAATGCGCTTCGGGTATGTGGGTTATAGGAGGGTTCGGTAATGAGCATGAATCCCGCGCTGAATACAAGGTCAGTCCTTTCGCCGGGCGTCATGGCGAGGATCTCGGAGCGGAATGCGTCCGAATAGCCTTCCCGAGACAGAACAGCCACGAGACTCTTTCCCATTGCATCCGAGTCGTCCGCGGTACCCTGTCTTTTGAACTCGCGCCATAGCCGCGTCATCGGGCTCGCTTGCGTTCCGCTTAGTCTGTCCCTGAGCGCTTCGTATCCTTTTCCGAGCCCTGCGCATAGGCGAAATGCTAGTGAACGATGGTCGCGTGGAGAAACGGAGTCCGCAAATTCCGCACTGGCCGGTTCCTTCGACTCTTTGCCCGGGGCGTTGGGGCTTTGGCTGCGCTCCAACGACGTCGCAGTATCCTCTGGCTTTTCGCGTGGTTTTTCCACCACGAGCGGTCTGAATATATGGAAGAATCTTCGGTGTCCGGATAGAGGGACAGGCGTCGGCGTAGTCTGACTCGTGGATACGTGCAGCAATTGGCGCTTCTCAACAACCCGACCCGCCATGATTAGATTACGATTTTCTCATTTATAATGGTTGGTATTGGTGCTATGTAGGGTTTATTCCGGCCTCTTGAGCCCTTCCCACCAGGAGTTCGACCTCACCGTCTTGAGTTTCGAATGCAGCCTCTTCGCGCTCTTGGTCTTGAGCCTTTTGCCTATGACATCTATCCAGCTTCCGGTGCCTGAATTGCCGGCGTCCGCGTATTCCTTGGCCTGTATCGCGCATTCCAGGTAATCCGCATCCTTGAGGATGCTCCTCTCTTTACCGCTCAGCTCCAGTACGGACGAGAGCGCCTTCCGCATCTCCGGCGGCAGGGCCTGCGCCTGCTCATCCTGTATCCTGCGCTCGAGCTCTTCCGTTGTGTGGACGTACCTGGCGGTTATCTTGTTCATGTCTCCCAGCCGCGCCTCGAGCAGATCGTGGAACACCCCGGCGCTGCATAGCCTCTCCGGGTCCGCGCCCTCCATCTTCGCGAGCACGAATGCTATCACCGCGGTCCGGAACGAGTGGTCCGCCACGCTCTCCGGGTTCTTTATGCCCTCTGCCCACCATCCGCTCCTGGCCGTCCTTTTTAGCATCCCTGCCTCGAAGAAATACCTGAGTATGGAATCTTCGCCCATGATGACACCCTATCACGGGAGCGATACACACTTTCTTTTAATAATATTGCCTGCCTTTATCGAACCGATGGTCCAACACGAGAAGGCGATTCTCAGGCAGGAGATGCTCGCGAGGAGGAATTCGCTCAGTGATGGCGAGCGCAAAGAGAAGAGCGATGCCATAATGGCAAGGCTCTTCGAAGAGAGGCATTTCCGCGAGGCCAGATGCGTCGCGCTCTACATGCCCATCGGCAACGAGGTGGACACCAGGCAGATGATAACCCGCTCCGTCGCCGAAGGCAAGGAGGTGCTCCTGCCCTTCGTGGCCTCCGACCACCACCTGGAGCTGCGCAAATTCGAGTCGTTCGAGAGGCTGGAGAAGGGGAGGTTCGCAATACTCGAGCCAATCAGCCAGGAGAAGCCCGTGGAGGACCCTCATGTCATAATCCTGCCAGGGGTCGCGTTCGGCCTGTGCATGCACCGCCTCGGCTACGGAAAGGGGTACTACGACCGGCTCCTCGCACGGCTGCCTTCGTTCCGCATAGGCATCTGCTTCGACGTCCAGGTGCTGGACAGGCTGCCGAGGCACTCCGACGACCAGCGGATGAACGTGATAATAACCGAGAAGCGGGAGATTGTCTGATGCCATAGGGTTTATAATCCTTGAACGAGTAGGGACGCATGGCGATTCTATGGTCGAGCTCAGAAGAAGCATAAAATGTTCTAACTGCGGCACGGAAACCACGTTCTACCTCAGCAGCGAGATGGTCCTGAGCGAGCTGCTGGTGCACGGGAAGTGCCAAAGGTGCGGCAACTCCCTCCAGCTCAACTTCAACATAATCGATTCAAGCGGCCAGCCCGTGAAATCCGACTCTGCCGAGTCGTCCTCGCCCCAGAGCGCGGATACGCCGACGGTGAACCTGGATGAGACGCTTTTCAACGAGCCGGCGGACCTGCCGAGCGACACGATAAGGGACCTGATAGAGAGCTAGATGCCTGCAGCTTGCGGGCAGCCCTGAGAGCAGGAAATCTGTATCAATTCAGAATCATCTATCGCAGTGACGGACTTTGGCATTTTTCTGAAGTGCACTACCTGGGCCGGAACCTGCATGTCAGACGAAGCGTAACCGGCCTGTTCCTCGAATATAACCCTCCCCTTCAAAAGCAACCAGCTCGTCATGGTCATGCTATCCGCATTCGGGATGTCCGGAGGTTGCAGGCTATGCACGCTTTCCTGGTCGAGTCTCATGCGGGTCGCATGCAGACAGGTTTTCATCCCGTTCGGGTGTTTGCAAGGCAGTGCATGGGGATGACTCGGACTGGTTTTAGGTTCTTCATGGGCAAAAGGAAACATGGACATGTTCTCAAGCATGGATCTGAGATCGAAGCGCAGGATTCTGGCAACCCTGTCCAATAAATCAAGAGAGACATTGGCGTTTCTATCGAGTAATCGCGATATGACGACACTATCCGCATGCACCTGATACGCCAACTCCCTGATCGTCATATGCGATCCGGCCATCAGGGAATGCATTTTATCAGACAGGCCGGTCGCATTCAGCGCGTAGATGGCCGGGTCGTTCAACTTGCGGGCATCAATGCGGCCCAGCGCCAGCCGGGATGCGCTCCCGTTAGGATCAGGGAAATAGCTCGGGTTTTCAGCGGCACGATGGACCACCATCCACGCCTCGCCTCCGCTTCCATCAGAACGTATGTTGTGCGGCACAGTGGCGGCCAGATGGAGTAGCGAATCTGGTCCGACGGACAACGTCGATTCCGAGGGCAACTCACGGCCTCCACTGTAAAAATGGTCGCATACAACGTTGCCATTAGCCGGTATCACGATCGCTTCTCCGAGATAGGAGAAATACGAGGCCGCCCTGGTCTGCCCCAGTTTCACCCTGAAAATAGAATATGGCATGTCCCAATGCCTTGGATCGAATGCCGAGTACGTGTTGCCATCCTCAGCGGATAAGGGCGTAGGCTCCGATATCTTTTGATAAGAGCGGCTTGCGCCCGTAGAGGCTCGATCCCTGGATTCGATGACGCCCCTGGCTTTCATCGGGTCTTCAAAATACGTTCTGGCCAGGTCTTTCAGTGTATTTTTCCGGCAACGGGATTTTTGCCTGGCTTCGCCGCAGTCCCCTTTCCGCTGCCCGTTTATCATGCGTTTATACTAACCAAAACAATTTAAAAAAACTATGACTCGAGCCTGGAGATGAGTTCCGGGAGCTTGGCGACTGATTCGATTACGAAGTCCGGCCGCTCACGCTCCCTCAATCTCTTTATATCCGCTTTTTTCGAGGCTCCGGTGAGCACTAAAACGCTCCTCACCCCCGCATGCTTACCCGTGAGTATGTCCGTCTCTATCCGGTCCCCGACCATCAACGCCTCGCTCTTTTTCAGCCCGTTCTCTCGAAGCAGGAGTTCGACGCCGTACCGATTGGGTTTGCCCAGCACGACGGGCTTCTTTCCCGTGCTCCGCTCAACGGCCGCGACCATGGCGCCGGCTCCGGGGAGGAAACCGTCCTCCACCGGGAACGAGATGTCTTCGTTGGAGGCTATGAACAGAGCGCCGCGGCTTATGGCCTTGAACGCGATTGCGAGCTTCTCGTAGTTGAGCGTCCTGTCCAGCCCCACCGCGATTATGTCCGCGCTGTCGTCCTGCACGACTTTGACGCCCTTGCCCGCAAGCTCCTCCTGCATGCCGCCTTCCGATATGCAGAACACCTTCCTGCCCGGATATTTAGTGGCTATGTAATCCGCCACCAGGTAGGCCGAGCCGAAGACCTCGCCCTCCGAAGCATGCAGCCCGATGGCATTGAGCTTCTCCATGTTGCTCTTCCTCGTGCGCGTGGACGAGTTCGTCAGGAAGAATATCTTGACGCCTGAGCCGCGCAGACGGTCCAGCGCTTTCGCCGCGCCCTTGATCGCGGTCCTGCCCCTGAACACCGTCCCGTCCATGTCGAGCAACACGGCTTTTATCCCCTTCATAAGGGATTTAAGCAGTGCCTAACAATTAAAACGTATGCGAGTCGCGGTTTTATTCTCAGGGGGCAAGGACAGCTGCTTCGCCACGTCATGGGCGCTGGACCAGGGCTTCGAGCCCGTGCTGGTCACTGTTGAGCCGGAGGAATACTCCATGATGTTCCATCACCCGAACGTCCGCATCACGGAGCTGCAAGCCAAGGCCATGGGCCTGGAGCAGGTCTTCGTCAGGGCGACGGACAAGGACTGGCAGGCGAAGCTAAAGGCGGCGCTGAAGAAGCTGAAGGCCGAGGGTCTCGTGACCGGAGCGGTAGCGAGCGAGTACCAGAAGACGAGGATAGACAATCTTGCGAAGGAGCTAGGCATCCCCGCGCACTCCCCCATCTGGCACAAGGCGGACGAGGTGCGCCCGAAGATGCTCTCGACCATGGAGATATACGTGACCGCGGTCTCGGCGGAGGGCCTGGGCCCCGAGCTGTTAGGGAGGCCATTCCAGGAACTCGTTGATAAGAAAGTCCCGAGCATCCACCCGATGCTGGAAGGCGGGGAGGGCGAGACATTCGTCACAGACGCCCCTTGCTTCAAGAAACGCATCGTGATAGAGGAATGGAAGAAGACCTGGGACGGCGTGCGCGGCGTCGCGGAGATAAAGAAGGCGAGGCTGGAGGACAAGTCCTAGACCGTCAGATCCGTCTCTTTCTTACCATCGCTGAGCCATATGCCCTTCTTGTCCGTGACCGCGCCTATTACCCGGGCCGGCACGCCGTGCTTCTTGGCGATGTTCATAACCGTGCCCTCGGCGTCAGGCGGCGCTATCACCACCATGCCTATGCCCATGTTGAACGTCCTGTGCATGTCCGAGAAATCCGGGACCTTCTCGCGCAGCGCCTCGAATATCGGCGCCGGCTTGGGCAGCTGGTCTATGCGGTAGCCCACGTCCTTGTTCAGCCGGTTTATCTTGGAGAACGCGCCCCCGGTGATGTGCGCGAGGCCGTGCACCTCGGATGCGTCTATCATCTCCAGCACCGCGTTGCAGTATATCCTCGTTGGTACGAGCATCTCCTTGCCCCACTTCCTGGTGTCCAGCGCCTTGCGTGCCAGGCTGTAGCCGTTTGAATGCAGCCCGGAGCTCTCCAGGCCCATGATGACGTCGCCCTTCCTGATTTGGTCGCCGAGTATTTTCTTCTTCACGCGCCCGACCACCGTGAACGTTAGGTCGAAAGGCTTCTTCCCGCCCTTTATGATGTCCGGTATCACCGCGGTCTCGCCCCCCACGATGGCGCAGCTGGACTCCTCCGCGCCCTTGACCAGGCCTTTCATGATCTCGTCCACGAGCCAGCCGTCTTCCTCCGCGAGGGCGATGTAATCCACTCCCACCAGCGGCTCGGCGCCGACGCAGAGTATGTCGTTCACCGACATCGCGATCGCGTCTATGCCCACGGTGTCGTACTTGCCCATCTCCTGGGCCACGAGCAGCTTGGTGCCGACCCCGTCCGTGTGGATGACCAGGTCCTCGACTCCGCAGCGGAACAGGCCGCCGTAGTGGCCGAACACCGGAAGCGCCTCGCCGTAGCCCTTCCTGAAGGAGAATGTGGATTTTATCCTATCCCATATGCCGGCTTGTATCTTCCTTACATTGCCGACATTAATGTCATATTTCATAGTTTGGACTTTGCACGAGCACATATTTAATAATACTAGCAGCACTATCCATCGTTATGAAGACGGGCGACGCTTTCCGCAACTTTGCGCAGCGTGTTCTGGACGCGGCCGGCAGGGGCGGGCTCCCGAAGCTGGAGCAGAAGAAACTGGACCATCTGCTCTCACGCACGGGAAAGAGGAACGCGATACTCGCGAAGGGGATCCTGACCGCTCTGGACGCGGGGGGCGCGACCAAGGAGGACATCGCGAGGCTGAGCGGGCTGCTGGCCGCCGCGAACGAGCGCATCCTTGACGACAAGGAGCCCTTCACATCCAAGGACAAGACGCAGCTCACCGACATTTTCCGCAGGGCGTACATACCCATGAAGACGACCGGCTGGTTCTCCAGCCATATAGACGAACTACTGGCAGAGCAGATAAAGGACGAGATAACCGCCGGGCGGAGCGCGAGCGTCCCTAAAAAGCTCAAGGCCTGATCGAGGGACCCTGCATGAAAATCAAGCTCACACCCGAGCTATCCTACATAATCGGATTCTGGCGCAAGAGGCGCACCTTCGAGGGCATCGGCATAAAGGGCGACGGGCAGCATCTCGAGGTCTTCACCAAGGAGGTGCTGGACAAGGGGCTCACCACTCCGGACAAGCTGCTCACCGAGGACGAGAAGGTCTGGTTCTTCCACAGCGCGTACCGCAGGTTCTTCCAGGACATAGAGAAGGAGGAGCTGGAGAGGTTCCGATACCTCAACGAGTACGCCGCCAACTACTTAGGCGGGACGTTCGACTCCGTGGGCGGCATAGACGAGAAGGGAATCGTCTTCATCGAGAGGGCGAACAAGCAGGACGAGATGCTGCTCATCCGGCTCGGATTCGGCTCGCGCTGGCAGAAGGAGCGGCTCGCAATAGAGAAGCCCAAGGCGTTCCTGGCTTTCATAAAGAACTATGTCAAGATTTTCGCCGGGCACAAGATATTCGAATACTTGAAGGAGAACGGCTCCAAAACGAGGAGACGGAAAGCGGCCGACGCCAACTAATTAAAACTCACTACTATATTATTCTCCCGCCGTTTAGGGCATTTTGCGGGTGTAATGTTATGAGGATACTCACAGTCCACGCCGACTACATGGAGGTCGAACCGCTCACCAAGGCGATAAAGTCAGCGGAGCAGATAGAGAAGGGGAAACGGCGCTATGACGAGGTGCTCGTTGTCTTCACCGCGGTGGAGAAGGGCGACGAGAACGTCGGCGCTATAGCCCAGAAGCTGGCCAAGGAGGCCGAAGCGGTCGCGAAGCAGGTGAAGGTCGGCAGCATACTCCTCTATCCCCTTGTGCACCTCACATCCAACCCCTCGGACCCCGTCACCGCGCAGAAGGTGATGGAGAAGGCAGAGGAGCTGCTAAGGAACAGGGAATACAAGGTCGCCCATGCGCCCTTCGGATGGTACAAGGGTTACACGCTCAAATGCAAGGGCCACCCGCTGAGCGAGCTGAGCCGCGAGCTCAAGGCGTCCGGGGACGAGGGCGAGGTGAAGGAGGAGAGGAGGCCCGGCGAGGTCGTGTCCGAGAGCCTCAAAAGCGAGGAGAAGATGAAGAGCAGGTTCTACATAATGGACCTCGACGGCAAGCTCCACGATCCGGACAAGTTCGATTACGGCTCACGCGACGGGCTGAGGAAGTTCGCGCAGTACGAGACGAAGAAGGTGCGCGCCTACGAGAAGGAGCCGCCTCACATAAAAATAATGAAGGCCCACTCCCTCATAGACTACGAACCCGGCTCGGACTCCGGGAACTTCAGGTTCCTGCCCAAGGGCAGGCTGATCAAGAAGCTGCTCGAGAGCGCGATAACAGATTATTGCGTGGGGTGCGGCGCCATGGAGGTCGAGACGCCCATCATGTACGATATGGCCCACCCGACGCTCAAGAAGTACCTGGACCGCTTCCCAGCCAGGCAGTACACCGTGCTCAGCGACGATAAGAAGCTGTTCCTCAGGTTCGCCGCCTGCTTCGGGCAGTTCCTCATAGCCCACGACATGGTCATCTCGCACAGGCACCTGCCGCTAAAGATGTTCGAGCTCACTAAATATTCCTTCAGGAGGGAGCAGGGCGGAGAGCTCGCCGGCCTCAAAAGGCTCAGGGCTTTCACGATGCCGGACATGCACACGCTCACCGTGGACATGGAAGGCGCCAAGGCCGAGTTCTGGAAGCAGCTGGAGATGAGCCTGCAATGGAACCAGGGCCTGGACCTGGAGACCGAGGTTGGCTTCAGGATACTCGAGGATTTCTACGAGAAGAACAAGGACTGGTACCTGGGCATGGTGAAGAAGGCCGGCAAGCCGGTGCTCGTCGAGATGTTCAGCGAGAGGTACGCGTATTTCATCACGAAATTCGAGTTCAACTTCGTGGACTCCATGCAGAAGGCGAGCGCACTCTCCACGGTGCAGATAGACGTGGAGAACGCGGACACCTATGACATAAACTACGTGGACGACAAGGGCGAGAAGAGGAGGCCCCTGATACTGCATGCGTCGCTGAGCGGCTCGCTCGAGAGGGTCATCTACGCGCTGCTCGAGAGGGAGGCGATGCGGATAGAGCAGGGGAAGAAGCCGGTGCTGCCAATATGGCTCGCGCCGACGCAGCTGAGGCTCATACCTGTGAGCGACGTGCAGAAGGATTACTGCGAGAAACTGATGGCGCAGCTCCGGGGCAAGCGCGTGCGCGTAGACCTGGACGAGCGGAACGAGACCCTGGGCAAGAAGATCAGGGACGCCGAGCACGAGTGGGTCCCCTACATCGCGGTCATAGGCGAGAACGAAGTGAAGAGCGGGATGCTCAACGTGCGGGTGCGTACCAGCGGTGAGAAGAAGGATTACAAATTCGAGGAGCTAGTCTCCGAGATAGAGAAGCTGAGCGACGGCAAACCGTTCGAGCTGCTCTCGCTGAGCCCCTACATGTCCAAAAGGCCAGTGATATAGATGCCGGAACCGGCCGCGCTCCTGATGATTCATGCGAAGAGCACCGGGCAGCCTGATCGGTTCAGGCAGAGGGAGCGAAAAATAGAGACCTATGAGGTGCTAGGAAGGATCGTCGCTGGCACGGGCTCTGGCCTTAAGATGGAAGATGATTTTTCGTTGGCTGTCGCGAAGGCGGGCGGGCTCGTGCTTACGGAATTCTCGGAAAAATTCGGCAAGAACGAGATAGTCGCGATAATTTTCAGGGATCGCATGCTGGTGAAGAACGACCCGGAATCGATAAAGGAGAAGGATTTCTCATGTTTCGGTGCAGATGCGGAATGCATAAAGAAGAGAGCGGTGGAGGAGGCGAAAAAACCAGGGGGGATACATTTCGCAGCGGAGGCCACCGGCATACCGATACTCAAGGACGAGAAGGGCAACTTGATTTTCCTGAGCGGCGACGAGATAAGAACCGGCAAAGGCAGGCGGTATAGGTTTGAAAAAAGCAACGTCCAGCTGGATCCGCAGAACATGGAGCAGTTCAGGGAAGGCGCGCGCGCCCTGCGTGAAGGGGATACCGTCGCCCTAGAGCGGTTGAAAAAGGCCGGGGGCGCCCACGCGCAGACTAGGGAGAAGAGCGTGAAGGCGACCTCGGACTTCGGCCTCCTGGATATGGTGACCGGCGAGGAGATGGGCGCAGCCGCGAGGAATTCGAAGCTCGGCCACACGCTCCGGGTCGCGCCCAGCGACATCTTTGTCCCTGAGAGCGTGCTCATCAACAGGTTCGTGGCGGACGCTGCGCGCTCGGAACCAACCCGCAACGGAACAGCCCCGTGGGAGATATTTTATATCTTCCCGAAGGGTCCGGACGACGATTCGGACAGGCGCTTCGGTATGAAGCTCTACAGCATATGCAGGTTCGGCCAGTCTCCGGAGGCGGATGAGCATGAGGCCCCTACGGAGCGGCAAACAGGCGATACGAGGCAGTTTGTAAGCCAGAGCGCCGTTTTCGACGCCTTCGCACAGAACCCCGAAGCCCGCGCAAAGGACCCTGTTGCAGAAGCGCCGCTTGCGCAGCGTTCCCAGGCGATGGTATTCGACGGGTTCGCTCCATTGCCGAAGCCCGAAGCTGCGTGCGTTCCCGGACCGGTGACGAAAACAGCTCTGAAGGGGAGGAAACCTGTGGAATCCAGGGAGAGGATAACCCGCGCGGGTTTCGAAAGGCATACGATTGCTCCAAAATCAGAGACCATACTCGCAACCCCGGAAAGAGCCATCCCGAAGGCAAGCGACGGGGGATTGAAACCAGACGTGCCTAGGGTGCCGGAACGGCCGGTTGAAGACAAACGGGACGAAAGGAAGGATGGTCCGACTTCGGGTCCGCCCCGTCGACCCAGAAGGAAAAGACGGAGAAGGAAGGGAGAACCGATGGAACGCCGTCCTGCCGCCGTTCCAGAGCGCAAGGAACGCAGAAAACGCCGGGAAATGAAGAGGATGGACCAGAAGACAAGCGAAAAGCATGGAAAATCCAGAACCCAGAAGCTTCCGAATCCGGTTCCGCAATGGTCCGTCATTCCTAAACAGGCAAAGCGGAAACCCAGCGCAAGGAAAGAGAGGAAGAAAGCAAGAACGGGCATTGAGCCGAACCAGTCAAGAAACGCCATCTCGGCGAAGCGGACCCGGCCCGCACCGCGGCAAAGGGGCCGGCCGCGGCGTGTGAGAGAGAAGTTTTTTGGACCACGCGCCAAAGCAGGCCCTACCCCTTATCTTAAGGCAAAACCAGGCAGCAGCCGGAGAAAGCGGGAAAGCGGAAGGGAGAGGCGCGTGCTACGGGAGCTTCTTCCTGCCTTCACTTCACGAAGAGCCAGGGCAGCAGGTTCATCAGGAAGGCGACGAGCGTCAGGATCATGAGCGCCTTCACGAAAGTCTTGTTCTCCATGTTCACGTCTATTATCCGGTAGCCGTCGAAGAATGGCAGGGGCAGCAGGTTGACCGACCCGATCACGAAATTCAGCGCGAACGCCAGGCCGAGCACCAGGAGGATGGAGAGGGCGATTGACGGCGAGCTGAGCGAGAGCACGACGCCCAGGTTCCTCAGTATCGTCGCGTAGAGCACGAACAGCACGAAGAAGAACAGCGACGCCATGAGGTTTGAGGTCGAGCCTGCCACGAGCACCCTGGTTTGGACGACCTTCTCGGCCTTCTCGAGCTTCCCCTCGTCGGGCTCCACGAACGCGCCTATCGGGATCACCCCGAAGAGCACGATGCCGCTGGAGAGGAGGGGGATGCGCGCCAGCCTGCTCAGTATGGCGTGGGAGTACTCGTGCACGACCATGATTATGACGAGCGCTATTATCCCCTCGAAGAACGGGAGGTTCACGCCCGGCAGTAGCAGTGTCGCGCCAGGGCTGGTGGACGCCATGGCATTGCTGCCTGACACCACGGTGCTGAAGAACGCGGAGAGCACGACCAGCCCGTAGTATAGCAGCCCCACCAGGAGGAGCAGGAAGAAGCCGCCGAGCACAAGAGCGATCGTCCCGATCGTGGAGATGACGGATGCCGCGGACGAAGCCCCCATCTGCTGCTGCGCCTTCTGCATCACGCTGAGCTTGAGCACTTCGGTGAAGAAAGGCAGCACGGACGGTGCCACGAAGAACGATATCACTAGCAGGAGGACCATCCCGCAGATCACGGACTTGGGGGACACGTTGCCACGCATCAGCGGGATGCTCAGCAGGCCGTAGGACAGGGTGGTCCCGGTGTCCGCGTAGAACTTCCAGAAACCGGCGCTCTTGGCCAGGTCGTCTATGAAATCCAGCCCTTTCTGCGACCTGAGGAGTATGAGGCCCCACTCGCCGTCGAACCCGAACCTGCTGATGAGCAGCTGGCCCGTCACGAGCATCTCTACCGCGCAGAGGGCGAATTTCCAGAGCCCGGGCACGGGGAGCTGCAGTATGACGTAAAAGAGCGCGAATGCGAGTATCACCACTAACGCCACTAGCTTATTCATGGTTACTCCTTGCTCAGAGGGGCTTTAAATAAATTTGGAATCAATAAGGCATCATGAAGCTCAGCTGCGACATCTGCGGCAGGCCCGATGCCAGGGCGGTCATCCTCATAGAGGGCGCTAAGATGGTAGCCTGCGGAGGCTGCATGCGCAATGGCAAGGTACTCTACAGGCTCGACGATGACGCGGAGGAGGCGGTGGACCCGCGCTCGCTCCCGATCAAGAAATCGGCCATGGAGGAGAACGAGGAGCTGGTGGACGGCTGCGGTACAATCGTGAAGAGGGCCAGGGAGCGCATCGGGGTCCAGCTCGCCGTGATAGCCGAGAAGATAAGCGAGAGGGAGAGCTACCTGGACGCGATAGAGAACGGAAGGATGAAGCCCACGCTCCAGGTCGCCAAGAAGCTGGAGCGGGAACTGGGCGTTAAGCTGATCGAGAAGGCATCTGACGAGACCCTCTCGTCCTCGGACAGGCCGTCCGGGAAGTTCAGCGAGCCGACCCTCGGCGACGTGATTGTGCAAGCCAAGAAGAAGAAAGGGAAATAGATGGGCGTAGACCTCGGCGACCTCTGTGTGAAGCGCGCCATAACGCTCGAATCGCTCTCGGGCAGGGTCATCGCCATAGACGCCTTCAACGTGTTATACCAGTTTCTGGCGTCCATACGGCAGGACGACGGGACGCCTCTCAGCGACTTCAAGGGCAGGACCACGGCCCATCTCTCAGGGCTCTTCTACAGGACATCCAAGCTCATACAGAACGGAATCCGGCCGGTCTACGTGTTCGACGGCACGCCTAGCGCGCTCAAAGGGAGGACCCAGGAGGCGCGCGCAGAGGTGAAGCGCAAGGCCGAGGAGAAGTGGAAGCAGGCCCTTGTGGAGGAGAGGTTCGAGGACGCGAAGAAGTACGCGTCCGGGACCTCGAGGCTCACCGGCGCCATGGTGGAGGAGAGCAAAATGCTCCTCACCGGCATGGGCATACCCTGGGTGCAGGCGCCAGGGGAAGGTGAGGCGCAGGCAGCCATGATGGTGCAGAAGGGGCAGGCCTATGCGGTCGGGTCCCAGGATTTCGACGCTTTGCTTTTCGGGACTCCGGTATTGGTGCGCAACCTCTCTATAACCGGAAGGAGGAAGGTGCCGAGGCAGGACCGGTACATCATGGTGGAGCCCGAGGAGATAAACCTGCGGGAGACGCTCGGCGCCCTGCAGATGGAGCGCGAGAAGCTCATCTGGATAGGTATCCTTCTAGGCACGGATTTCAACGAGGGCGTGCCGCGGGTGGGACCAAAGACCGCGTTGAAGATCATCAAAGAGGTGGATAGCCTGGACGCGCTCCGGGCGTATCTCAAGACTAAATATGATTACGAATTCGAGGTGGAGCCAGAGAAGGTCATGGAGATTTTCCTGAGGCCCAACCACGCCGATGTAGCGGAGGGCCCGCGATGGGGCGCGATAAACGAGGCGGAAGTGACCAGGATACTGGTGGATGAGCACGACTTCGCGCGCGAGCGCGTGGAGAAGATCTTAGCAGATATAAAAGTCTCGTTCAGGGAGAAAGGCGCGCAGAAGAAGCTGGGCGACTGGTTCGGATGACCTCATAGTTCGATCTCAGACACTCCCTGCCGGATTATCTTCTTCTCCACCAGGTCGACCACCGCGGATGGCCCGCGGTATTTCGTCACGCCCGAGTCTATAACCAGGTCAACCGCGCCGAGTATCTTGGGGTTTACCTCCTCTAGCCTGGTCGGCGCGTCCTGGCCTGAAATGTTCGCGGACGTGGATATCACGGGCAGGTCCGCGAGCCCGGAGAGCTCATGGGCGAATGGATAATCCGGTATGCGCACGCCCAGCTTGCCTTTGGCCGCGACCGGGACGTGGTTTTTCACGCTCAGGAGGAACGTGAACGGGCCGGGCAGGTTCTTGTTCAGCACCTCCAGCTGCCACTCGTCCACCTCGCAGTAGCGCCGTATCATGGGCACGTCGGACATCGTCACGGACATGGGCTTGTTTGGCTCGCTGCCCTTGATCCGGAGTATGCGGTCCGCGACCTTCTGCGACAACGCGTTGCCGCCCAGGCCGTAGAGCGTGTCCGTGGGGTAGATTATCACGCCTTCTGACTGCACGACCTTCGCCGCCTTCTGGAGCGCGTCCCTGAACTGGTACCGGCCTATGCTGATTATCTCGACCATATTACCGGAGTATAGTCTTCTCCACCATTTTTAATCTTTCACGTCGTTTTATAACGATGCCTAATGAACCAACCCCAGGGAGAGCATTGGGGGAGAAGGAGCGGTTCTGGCTCCAGAAATGCATCGAGGCGTTCCGAGCCGAGGACTACGACACGCTCCTCAAGGACGCGATGGAGCTGGAGAAGACTTCAGGCGACCCGTCGGACGCGGCCATGTACGTCGGCATCGCATATTACCATAAGATGATGTTCGCGGAAGCCAGGAAGACGTTCTATGCGATTTATCTCAGGGAATTCGTCAAGGAGAAGAGGATGGACGGAAATGTCATGTTCTACCTGGCCATGTGCGATTTGTATCTCGACCGGCTGGACAGCGCCATCCAGATGCTGGAGAAGCTGGAGGCCAAGTTCCCTCAGAACGTGGATTACAAGATGATGCTCTATCTTGCCTTTTATATGAAAGGCGACCCGCAAAACGGGAATTTCGAGCTCGCCGAGGCGTTCGCTGTGGACCCGAAGAAGGCCGGCGACGAGCTCGAGAACATGCTGCTAAAGGCCATGGAGCACAGCAAGCTCAGCGGCACCTCCAAGGTCATGATAATGGGGCTGCTCAAGAAGCTCAAAAGCGGCGAGCCGGGCTAGCGCTTAAGCGGCATTGGGTTCTGCTGCTGTGGCGCTGCGAGAATTTCCTTATTTATGGCGTCCGCCGTGATACGGTACAATTTCTTTTCATTGAGGTTCATGCCCGGGGTATCCTGCAGGCTTCGCAGCAGCGGGAGCAATTCCTTGGCCTTGATCAACGGCGCGATCACGGTCGATTGCGTCACACTATCGTCTATGTTCCCTTTCTTGGTCCTGAAGATCGTCTCCATCCTCGCTATGACGGATTTCCTGAATGCCGGGTCCTCGTCTGACAGATTCATCAGCAGACCGGAGCAGGTCTTCAGTATGCCGGGCTCGAAGCCCTTCATGGACGCGCGCTCGAAGAAATAATCCTTGAACATCTCCTTGTATGCGCTGAAGAAAGCCTTCCCCGCCGCCCTGTTCGCCTTCTGATCATCGCTGAGGGCCATGAACTGGTTCGCCCTGAAAAGGTTCTCTGCCACCAGCGTGAATATCACTGCGGCATTTATCGGCTTTTTCTTCAGCGGGTCCATCTTCATGATCGCGTCACGCTGGCTGTCGGCAAGCGAATTCGCAATCGCGACCTTATCCTCCCTTTTATCCGCGTCTTTTATCTTCTGCAGTTGCGGCGCGACCTCCTTGTATTTAGAACCCAGTACCTTGAGTTCGTCTGGGGTATAATTGTTCGTATTATACTCTGTTTCCGGTGCTGCCATATCGATCACTGTTCGAAGCTACTCTTCTCGTTTCTCGCGAGCGCGCTCTCTTTCTCATGGGACTCCTCCATGACCTTGCTCATGGTCTTGATCATCTTCCCTCCCTTGCCGACGAGCTCTGCGCCCGTTTCCACACTATTCGCCAGGCTCGTGAGGCTCTGGACTGCCCGGGTTCCTTCTTGTGCGGCAACTGCAGCCCCCTCCGCCATCGTGGTCACCGCTCCGACCGTGCCTGTCGCGGCCGTGGCTTCCACCGCGATGCGCGCGCCCCGGCTCGCATGCGCGAGTTCGGCGAGCTGCGTCACGGGAAGGTGAGCTAGAGCTCCGAGCGCCGCCCCCTTCCATGCCACGCTGCCCATCTCCCCGAGGGTTATGAGCCTGTCCTCTTTTATGCCGACCATGGCGGCGTCGGCTACGATGGCGGCGGCTGCGCCGGCCGCTGCCGAGGTGCCCACGCTCGCGCCGGCTGCGGCCAGCGTTCCCGCGCCCGCATGGACGACGGCGTGGGCCACGGCGTGGGCGAGCACTCCTCCGGCGCCCATCCCGACCACCGTGAGGGCCAAACCCGCGGTCACCGCTGCGCCCGTCTTGAACTCCTCCTCAGCTCTCTGATTGGACCTGCCCGCGGCAAGCGCCATCTCGTTGTATGAGGCCCTGTTCTCCAGGCTCAGGTCTACGATGGTGGAAAGGTTGGTGTAAAGCTTTTCGACATATTCGCCCTTTTTGCCGCCGAGCTGCTCGTCGCTCTGGCGGGCCAAAGTGCCGGCGTAGGTCGCCGCCGACCTTGCGGCTTCGAGCGTCTTCTGGAAGTTGTCTGAGACTTTCACCGCGTTCGCGCTTATGACACTGGCATCCCCCTCGCCGAGCTGCCTCACGGTGGAGCCGGCGAAGACCGGGCTTGCTATCGCGTCCCTGGTGTAATTAGCCCTGTGGTCCTCCAGATATTTGACCTGGCCTTCGAGCGAGGCCGCGAGCCCTTTGGCCATCTGCTGCGTGAACTCCGCGGGATGCTGGGTCACGAAACTTTTCACCGCATCCAGGGAGTGCTGGGCCTTGACCTCGTTGCTGATCGACCTGTCCTGCTGTATGCGCACAATATTCTCGGTGAGTTGCCGCTGCGCCGGATTCAGCTTTTGCACGTCCAGGGGCAGCTCCTTTTCCACGGGTGACATGGAGCATTCTTTGCGCGCAACTTATTTTAATCCCTATATGAGGTCCTTCTTCACCCTTTCCACGCCGAGGGCGAAAAGCAGCTTGCCCAGGCGCGGGCCGCGCTCCTTGCCCAGCAGCGCGCGGTAGAGCTCCGCGAAGAGCGCCTTCGGTTCGATGTTGTTCGCCTTCGCGAAATCGAACACCGCGTTGTGTATCGCAAGCGCGTCCATGCCGCCATCCAGGCTGGAAAGGAGCTTTTTCACGTTCTCCGATGCGGGCATGGCACCTGGCAGGTATTTGAAGCGGTAGTCCTCGGGCATGAAATCCCTGGCCACCCACTCCTCGATGTATGGCCGCAGGTAGGCCGCGCCGGAGGGGTCCCCGATGCGCGTGCCGACCTCGTTCCAATCGCGGTATATCTGGTAGAAGAGCAGCATGTCCAGGAAGGACGCGCTCCAGCCCAGCTTGTCCGTGCTGAGGTTGAAGGCTATCGCCCTCTTCCTGTCCGAGCGGCTTATGTCCTCCTTGGACAGATCGAGCCTGGACGCGCCCTCGAAATCCTCGATGGTGCGGAGCAGGTTCTCGCTCGTCGGGTTGATGTCTATGTTCTCCTCGAGGTCTGGCTTGAGAAGCATGTATTTCACTATCTCGGGTGGCAGCAGCCCGCTGATCTCGGTCATGCCCATCCCAGTGCCCTTTGATTTCGAGTATTTCTTGCCCTGGAACAGGATGAAGCCGTACTTGAACGGGATATGGTAGTCCGCCTTCATGAGATCCAGCGTTATGGCCTTGCAGGTGTCCTCGGAGCCGCCCTTCGTGTGGTGGTCCATGCCCGCGCCCTCTATGCTGGTGTGGAATATCTGCTTCCAGGCGGGCCAGTGGAGGCGCCAGGTGAGCTTGTACCTGTGGTCCGAGATCTTCGCCTTCCCATGGAATCCGCAGCCTTTGGTGTATTTCACGTCCTTGTCGCACACGTACTCGTAGTTCTCGCCGTCCTGGGAGAGCACGCGCGTGGTGGATATCCTGCCGCAGTTGGCGCACAGCGGCATTA
>Ga0326728_10011328_pt1 | contig 20424 bp, 15 predicted proteins | sample MB3enrmetagenome_FD_207602 | JGI IMG/M metagenome (GOLD analysis project Ga0326728, IMG submission 207602) | Lab enriched peat soil microbial communities from McLean, Ithaca, NY, United States - MB31MN | ecosystem: Environmental > Terrestrial > Soil > Wetlands > Peat | place: USA: New York... | reverse complement strand
TTTCGTGCCACAACAGGAGCCTGCCACAAAATCGCGGCAGTCGTCAATCGGGCGTTCATCCCGGTTTTTTTGGGTGGCGGTTTCCGGTTCCTAATCTTAACATTTCGAGTCTTGCAAAACCCCCGCTAATTCTGGAAAGTTCCCCTGAAGATCATCACAACCGCCACGAACGTGAAAGGAAATGACAAGACCATGAAACTCGAAGCACTGGAAAAGGCCGCTGCCACCGCTCGCGGGCAGGCGCGGCGTCTGGAACAGGAGGCCCGACAAGCGGGCGGAGCCGCTCGCGCCGCGAAGAACAAAGCCCGCCAAGCCAAAGCCAGGCTCAAGCTGGCCAAACGCGAAGCCAGGCAGTCCCGGCAGGCCGCCAAAGAAGCCAAATGCGTCTTCGCCGAAGCCCAGCTTGCGGCCGGGAAGGCGGATGCCAAAGCCGGCTCACTCGAAAAGAAATTACAGAAGTTGCGCAAAAAAAGCCGCCAGGCCCGCGCCAGCGCGCGGAAGCCCAACCACGCCCCCGCTCACAAAAAGAAAATGCGGAAGTTGCGCGGAAAAAGCCCCCAAGCCCGCGCCAGCGCGCGGAAACCCAGCCACGCCCCCGCTCACAAACGCTTTGTTGCCAAGCCGCCTGCCGTTGCACCCAAGCCTCGCGCAGCCAAGCCCCGACCGGGGCCTGCCTCTCGCGTCAAGCCTGCGAGTGTCCTTGCGCCTGAGCCGGTTCAGCCGGCTGCATCGGATTCGGATGCCAACATCCAGGTGCCGCGCGACATTGCGCCGACGCCCGACGACGACGCGTCCGAAAGCCATGTTCCCGCGCCGCCGGACGCTGACGAGGGCAGTTGAAGGCCAGTTCCTAACAATCGCATGTTTCTGCCTTAATTATTAATTACCAGAGATTAGGATTAAGATTAAGATTAAGATTAGGAATTGTTGAAATATACCCTTCGCCATCTCGTCCTGCGCAGCCTGCGGTTTTACGCGATCAGCCATCTTGGCACGCTGCTCGGCGTCATCGTGGCCAGCGCGGTGCTCGTCGGCGCCTTGGCTGTCGGCGATTCTGTGCGCGGGAGCTTGCGCGACATGGCCCTGGCCCGCATTGGCCGGGTCAGCTTCGCCCTCGCGGCCACGGACCGATTCTTTCGCGCCGCGCTGGCGGATGACATGCGTTCGGGAATTTCCAACGGTCTGGCCGCCGCCGTCCTGCAATTGCCCGGCACCGCCGCCACGCCCGATGAATCGGCCCGCGCCAATCAGGTGCAGGTCCTTGGCATTGACGAACATTTCAGCGCCCTGGCGCGAGAGCCGTCCGCCTTCGCTTTCCATCAGCCGGAGGTTGTCATCCTCAATGCGCCGCTGGCCGGGCAGCTCCGTGTCAAGGCGGGCGACGCCATTGTGCTGCGGGTGCAAAAGCCCTCGCTGCTTTCCCAGGAAGCGCCCCTGTCGCCGCAGGAGGATGTCTCGACGGGTTTTCGCCTGACCGTGGCCGCGATTGTTTCCGACGCGCAGTTCGGAGCTTTCAGTTTGCAAGCCGGCCAGATGCCGCCGTTGAACGCGTTTGTGCCGCTGGCCTTTCTGCAAAGCAAAACCGGGCTGGAAGGAAGGGCAAACCTATTATTGACTGGAGCGCCGCGGGCGGGCGTTCCGCCGGCCGAACTGCTGCGGCGGCGGTGGACCCTGGCCGATGCCGGCCTGGAGTTGCGCGCGGCGCCCGGTGGATTGGAAATGCGCACCGGACGGATTTTCATCGATCCGGCCATCGTCCGCGCAGCGCAATCCTTCGCCGCCCCTCCCGGACCGCAATTGTTTTTGACCTACTTCGTCAATGAACTTCGGGACGGCCAAAAAGCGGCGCCCTACTCGATGGTCACGGCGGCGGACGCTTTCCTTCTGCCCGCGGGCATGCGCGACGATGAAATTATGATTGACCAATGGCTGGCCGATGATTTGCAGGCCCGGCCGGGAGATACACTGCGCCTGACCTATTATGTTCCCGGCGCGACCCATCGGCTTGAAGAAAAGCAGAGCCAGTTTCGCATTCACTCGGTTGTTCCCATGGAAGGCATGGCGGCGGACCGCACCTTGATGCCGGATTTTCCAGGTATCGCCCGGGCGGAGAAAACGGAAAACTGGGATGCGGGCTTTGCCATCGACCTGAAAAAAATCCGGCCCAAGGACGAACAATACTGGAAACAATATCACGGCACGCCCAAAGCCTTTGTCACTTTGGCAGCGGGCCGGCGCATGTGGGGCAATCGCTTTGGCGATGTCACGGCCCTGCGTTTCGCGACGGGCCGGGCCTCGGAACAATCCATTCAACAAAGCATGGCTTCGGCGCTGGATCCGGCGGCGATTGGCTTTGTTTTTCAGCCGTTGCGCGAACGGGCGCTGGCCACCAGCAGCCAGGCGGAGGATTTTGGCGGACTCTTTCTTGGCTTCAGCTTTTTCCTCATTGCCGCCGCCCTCATTCTTCTGGCGCTTCTCTTCCAATTCGGACTGGAAAAGCGGGCGGCGGAAATTGGCATCCTGCTGGCCGTGGGCTGGCCTCCGCGGCGGGTGCGCCGTTTGTTCCTTTTGGAAGGACTGGCCATCGCCATGCCGGGGGGATTGCTGGGCGCGGCGGGCGGCGTTCTTTACGCGAAGGGAATTTTATGGGGACTGGCCACGCTGTGGCGATCCGCCGTGGCCGGTTCGCCCTTGCGCTTCCACGTTACCGCCGGGAGTCTGGCCGCCGGGGCGGCCGCCGGCGTTATTGTCAGTACTATTGTCATCCGCCTTGCCTTGCGCGCCCAGGCCGGGCGGCCCGCCCGCGAACTGCTCGAACGGGGCTGTGAGCTGGAATGGCGGGGTGCAAAGCCGAAGCGCAATTGGGCCGGGTGGGTGGCCGGTGTCAGCGGTGTCGCCGCCCTGGTCACGGTGGGCGGCGCTCTGGCCAGGGGCGGCCACGCGGACGTCGAAGCCTTTTTTGGCGGCGGCGCGTTGCTGTTGATCGCCGGAATCGCCTCGGCGGCTGTTTTATTTCGTTCGGTGGCGGGGCGCGCCGCCTCACGACCGCTCACCCTCACCAGCCTCGGCTGGCGCGGTTGCGCGCGCCGGCCCAACCGCAGCCTGGCCACGGTGGCCCTGCTGGCCGCCGGAAGCTTTTTGATCGTGGCCGTCGCGGCCAACAAATTGGATGCCACGCGCGACAGCCGTCGGCGCGCGTCCGGCACAGGCGGCTTTGCCTTCATCGGCCAATCCGCCCTGCCGATCGTCCAGGACCTAAATGCCAAAGCCGGCCGCGACTTCTTTGCGCTGGATGAGAAAAGCCTGCAAGGCGCGCAGGTCGTCCCGTTCCGCGTGCATGACGGGGACGACGCCAGTTGCCTCAATTTGAATCGCGCCCAAACGCCGCGCTTGCTGGGGGTGGACCCGGAAGCGTTGCAAAGCCGGGGAGCTTTCACCTTTTCCAAAGTGCTGGATGCATCGTATGCCGGGAAACCGTGGAAATTGCTGAAGAATTTCAGCGCCGATGCGGATGAAATCCCGGCGGTCGGCGACGCGGCCTCGATCGAGTGGGCCTTGCACAAAAAGGTCGGAGACACCATCGAATATACCGACGGGCACGGACGGTCCTTCAAGGTGCGGCTGGCCGGGGCGCTGGCCAATTCCATTTTGCAGGGCAATTTGATTATTGACGATGCGGCCTTCACGCGCCGCTTCCCGGACGAAACCGGCTTCCGCCTGTTTCTTATTGACGCCCCGTCCAACAATGCCGCCCGCGTTTCGGCCGTCCTGACGCGATCGTTGCGGGACCGCGGCCTGGAACTGACGCCGGCGGCGGACCGTCTCAATGCGTTTAACGCCGTGCAAAACACGTACTTGGACACGTTTCAAGTGCTGGGTGGACTTGGCCTTCTGCTGGGCAGCGCCGGCCTGGGGGTGGTTGTGTTGCGCAACGTGCTCGAGCGCCGCGGCGAACTGGCCGTGCTGCTGGCGGCGGGTTTTCGTCCGCGCGCCTTGCGCTGGCTGGTATTGAGCGAACACGCCGCGCTGGAGTGTTTGGGATTGCTGGTGGGAATCGTCGCCGCGCTGGCCGCGGTCCTGCCCGCCCTGCTTTCATTGGCCGCGCCCGTATCTTATCTTTCGCTGGCCGCGACATTGGGGCTGGTGTTTGTCAGCGGACTTTTGTGGACCTGGGCCGCCGCCCGATTGGCCCTGCGCGGAGAACTGTTGCCTGCCCTCAGAAATGAATGAATGGATTCAGCCCTGCTTCCGCAACAGGCGCACATCGACCGCTTCCATGCCGGCGGCGCGGATGGCTCGCAATCCGAGATCGCTGTCCTCGTAAGCGCGGCAGAATTGCGGAGCCACGAATGGGTCCTAAATGGGCCGGCCCTAAAAATTGGCGTTCATTCATTCTGTTCGCCAAGTTGACACTTTTAAGGGACAGAAAAATAAGTTGTTCGTCCATCGGCGTTTTGTTATATTCAAATAATTATGTGGGTTGAAGAACTGAATATCGAAAATATCAAGTGCTTTGAAAAACTGACCCTCCGTTGCGGAGACGAGAATGGTGCATTCAAGTGGATTACTCTTTTGGGAGAAAATGGGGTGGGAAAGAGCACGGTTCTTCAAGCATTAGGCTTGTTGCTTGCTGGTCCAGATGGCGCGAACCAACTGCTCACCAAGCCACTTGGCTGGCTTCGCGACGAGCGTCGCCAAGGTAAACTTTCCGCAAGAATTCACAAAGAAGAGAACGATCCAGGCGAATATGGCGCGACGAAGAAAAGAGCAGTTTTCAATTTCACTTACTTCATTACAGGAACGGAAAAGATACAGATTCGAAGCAAGACATACACCGAGCCTGCAATTGTTCCAAACTCAGATAGAACCCTCTCATGGCTTCGGCAGAACGCATTTCAAGCTAAAGGGAAAGGATGGTTCGCATCTGGTTACGGCGCATTTCGTCGCCTGACAAAGCGCAACCAGGTTATTGTGCCTTCGCTGCAAACTCCGGAGCGATTCACGGGTTTCCTGGCGCAGTTTAATGAAGACGAGCCTTTGGCGGCATTTGAACAATGGTTTGTTCATCTTGACTATCGTATGGCTAAAACGGATGACTTGGCAAAAAAGCAACAGGAGCTTGGAGTTGCAGCAATCAATCGAGTTCTACCCAAAGGCGCTAAGTTCGACTCTGTCCGCACGGACGGGAAAATCCTTTTCGATGTAAATGGGCAAAAGGTGGCAACGCTCAATTTAAGCGATGGCTATCGGAGTGTGCTAGCACTCGCTGGGGATTTGATTTGGAGGCTCTTCATGGCTTTCCCAGACAGTGATGACCCAATGCAGGAAAAAGGCACTGTCCTGATAGACGAATTAGATATTCATCTCCACCCAGTATGGCAGCGGCAAATTCCGGGGATGCTAAGAAAGCTATTCCCCCATTTGCAATTTATTGTTTCCACCCACAGCCCTTTCATTGCGTCTGGTGCCGGGGAGGATGCTGTCACTTACCGTCTGAACTGGATTGAGGGTAAGATCGAACTTACAAAAATACTCAATATGGCATTTATGAGCGTCGAGAAAGTCCTCCAAAGCGAGGCTTTTGAAGTTGTATCGCTCTTCTCGAAAGAAACCCAAATGCGAATCGATCGCTACTACACGCTCAGGAAGAAAACCAAGAGGACACCTCAGGAAGATACTCAGCTGGAGATGGATATGCCGATCGTGCAGCAAGCAATCGGGCTTGATGCGCCGAAGAGTGCCTTGGAAAATAAAATGGATCAGTATCTGAATAGAATGCTGAAATGATCCGAGTCACTCGAACACAAAAGCCCGCTCTGCTGGCTGATAAAGAGACGAGTTGGAAAAGGGACATCCATTTAGCATCCACCGATGCCGCACGAAAAAAGGCGCAAGACAAATACAAGCACGAAGACATCAAGAAAGCGCTAATAGACATGTTTCGCGGAAAATGTGCGTACTGTGAAAGTTATATCACTCACATTGATTACGGTCACATTGAGCATTTTAAGCCGAAGGGCACGCCTGCTTATTATGAACTGGCTGTCGAGTGGGATAACCTATTTTTGGCTTGTGGTCGCTGCAATGGAGCAGAAAACAAAGGGACAAAATTCCCGCTCGCAGATGAGGGCGGGCCGCTCGTGAATCCGGTTAATGAAGAGCCGTCCAGACATCTGCGGTTTGATTTTGACCCAAAGTTGAAAATGGCAAACGTCCTTGGCTTATCCAAGCGCGGTGAAACCACCCGAATAATTCTTGGCCTCAATAGGCCAGAGTTGTTGAAACATCGGTCTAAATTTGTGAAAAAGCTTTGGGTGATTGCGGTCCGCTACCATCAAGATGCTGAAGCGCGCGAAATCATCGATTCGGCAATAGGCCCCGAAGAGGAATACTCCGCGTTTGCTCGGGCACTCCGAAAATCACTGGTAAGATCTCAGGACTGAATGGCCGTTATCCATTATCCATTGCCCTGCTTCCGCAACAGGCGCACATCGACCGCTTCCATGCCGGCGGCGCGGATGGCTCGCAATCCGAGATCGCTGTCCTCGTAAGCGCGGCAGAATTGCGGGGCCACGCCCAGGCGGCGCGCCGCTTCCAGGAAAATATCCGGCGCGGGTTTCTGCCGGGTGACCTCTTCGCTGGTAACAACAGCCTGGAACAAATGCCGGATGCCCAGATGGGTCAGAACTTCATTAATGTGCGATTGAAGGCCGCCGGACGCGACGGCCATCGGAATGATGCCATAATGTTCCCGCGCAATGTTCACCACGACTTCCACCTCCTGCACTTGCGGCAAAAAGTGAAGGTAGTCCGCCTCCTTTTCCTGCGAAACGGCGAGGGGATCCAGTTCCCGCCCTTGTTCCCGGCTCAACATTTTCAAAATGTCCCGCGCCGGCACGCCGCCCAGCGCGTAAAAGCGGTCTTCCGGAAAATCGAGCCGGTAGCGCTCCGCCACCGCATGCCAGGCGCGCCAATGCAGCGGCATGGTGTCAGCCAGCGTGCCATCGCAATCAAAAATCAGCGCCTGTGGGAACATGTCCGGACTCATAATTTTAAAGCTGCCAGCCGCTTTTCCAAATCATCCGCCATCAAAGGCTCAATCAGGCAATCGATGTTGCCCTCGATAAACACCGGCAGATTGTAGAGCGTCAATTCGATGCGGTGATCGGTCACGCGGTTTTGCGGAAAGTTGTAAGTGCGGATGCGTTCGTTGCGTTCGCCGGTGCCGACCTGCTCTTTTCTGTGCGCGGCATAGCGGGCGTTTTCCGCGGCGATTTTGGCCTCCAGCAAACGCGAGCGCAAGACGGTCATGGCCCGGACCTTGTTTTTTTGCTGCGACCGCTCGTCGGCGCAGCGCACGATCATGCCCGTCGGCTTGTAGATGATTTGCACGGCCGAATCCGTGGTATTGACACCCTGGCCGCCCTTGCCGGAAGCGCGGCAGACGTTGATCTCCAAATCTTCCGGCCTGATTTCGATGTCCACTTCCTCCGCCTCGGGCAGCACCGCCACCGTCGCCGTGCTGGTGTGAATCCGCCCCTGCGCCTCGGTCGCCGGCACGCGCTGCACGCGATGGACGCCGCTCTCATATTTCAGGCGCTTGAAGACATCCACGCCGGTCACGCCAAAAATCACCTCCTTGAAGCCGCCCAGGTCCGAAGGGCTGCTGTCCATGCTCTGGACCTTCCAGCCGCGGCCTTCGGCGTAGCGCGTGTACATGCGATAGAGATCGGCGGCGAACAAGGCGGATTCCGAACCGCCGGCCCCGGCGCGAATCTCGATGATGGTGTTGCGCGAATCGGCCGGATCGGGCGGGGCAAGGCCCAATTGCAATTGCCGGGCCAGCCGTTGTTCCTCGATTTGAAGCTGGGCGATTTCGTCCCTGGCCAATTGCGCCAACTCGCTGCCGGCGGGTTCGGTTTTCAACAACCCGGCATGTTCCGCCAGATCGTCCACCACCTTGAGATAGCGCCCGCCCGCCGCGTTCAACTCCTTGAGCCGGGCGTATTCCCGCGAAAGCTCCTGCAATTTGGCCGTGTTGCCCGGCAACTTCGGGTCGCTCAAAGCGGCTTCGACCTCGCTGTAACGGCGCGAGAATTTCTCAATGTAGGGGCGCAGGTTCATTTTGGGGTTTCCAGCGGCAAAAAAGCAACCCGCCCGGGGAGGGTGCGGCTCCCACGGGCGGGTTGGATGGAAAGGGAGCTACTTCTTTTTCTTTTTGCCGGCGGCGGTGGCGGCCTGGGCGGCCTGCGTCTTGACCATGCGCTGCTGGAATTTATCCACGCGCCCGGCGGTATCGACGAATTTCTGGGTGCCGGTGTAAAAAGGATGACAAACGTTGCAAATGCCGACCATGATCGACGCCTTGGTCGAGCGCGTCTTGATCACGTTGCCGCAGGCGCACCGTATTTCCGCTTCCACGTATTTTGGATGAATTTTGTCCTTCATAAAAGCAAGGTTGGACATTTTGCCAGCCTTCCGCCTTTTGACAAGTTTTAATTTAAAGAGAAAGGAAGTTCCTGAGAATTTGCCGCCCATTCTCCGTCAAAATGCTTTCCGGATGAAACTGCACGCCCCAAATCGGATGGCTCTTGTGGCGCACGCCCATGATTTCGCCCTCCTCCGTTTCCGCCGTGATTTCCAGGCAATCCGGCAGCGAGTCCCGTTGGATCACCAGCGAATGATAGCGTGTGGCGGCGAACGGATTGGCCATGCCTTTGAAAAGGTCCCGGCCATTGTGTTTGATGGGCGACGTTTTGCCGTGCATGATGCGGTAATTCACCACCACCTGCGCCCCGAAAGAATAACCGATGCATTGATGGCCGAGGCAGACCCCAAACAGCGGCACCGTGGGGCCAAAAGTCCGGATGATATCATTGGACAACCCCGATTCGCGCGGCGAACACGGACCGGGCGACACCAGGATGCGGTCGGGATTCAACTCCCGAATTTGATCCAGGGAAATCTGGTCATTGCGCCGCACCTCAAGCTCCGCCTTCAGCTCTCCGAGGTATTGCACCAGGTTGTAAGTAAACGAATCGTAATTGTCGATGACCAGGATCATTCTTCCGGACAGAATATAGCGCAAACCCCTGAAAATAAAAGACATAATGAATTTTGGGTTGAGCTGGAAAACCCGAAAATTCATGTTTCAAGGCTGCCAGACGGCCCGGTAAAATTGCTCCGGGGTGCTCGCGGAAATGGAAATGCCGATAGTCGCCGTGCTGCCGGACAGCGTGTTGGTGGCGACGGGTGTCCATGTCTGCGAATTCAAATTCGTCGAACTTTGAACGACGTATTGCGCGCCGGATTGACCTTGAAGTTGAAGCTGCACTTGAGTGGGCTGGACATGCAGCACGGAAAGCTTCGAAGGGCCGGGCGCAAAGGTGAAGAGTGTCAGGGATAGTGGCGGAAACACATAGGTGAAGTTCGTGCCGGCCGCCGAATAGTTTGTCGTCGCGATGTCTTGCAAGGAAGAGATCTCATTGTTTTCCGCCGCCTGATCCTGCGGGATGCCGTAGGATTGAATTGTGGCTGTCGTCCACGGCGTAAAATTTGTCAGCGCGATTTGCCCGCTCAAGTTCGTGGTCATGTCTTTGTTAATGACAAGCATCGTGAGGACGCCGTTGGTGCGATGAACGGCGTAGGCGGAAAGCAAGAGATTGTCGCTCGTGCCGTTGAGGACGGAATCGCCGGGCCGCGCAAAATATTGAAGCAATTTTTCAGCATAAAAGGTGGGGTAGGGAACGTTGGACCCGTCCAAGATTCCGTAATCACCATTCGCCCGCCAGCCATAGATCGTCGGGTCAAAATCGCCGTCCGTATCCGCTCCATTGTGCAAGTCCCACCAGATGTATGATCTAAATTCAGTTTTCATGAGCTGGCTCGTGCTGTCGGCCAAGTAGAGCGCGTTGACCAGGCTGGTGGATTGCCGGCCCATCTCGCCGGCATCGCTGTTGTTTTCAGTCACACACAACTCGATGTTTGTGCCCGCGGACCCGATGTAATCAGTGATTTGCTGCCGCAAATTGGTGGCGGCACTGTTCCAATCACTCCAAGTCGAGGGACACGGATTGCCCGCGACCTGCAGCAGCAGGGGGTCGCTGTCGGGTGATGGATCGTAGTAAGTCCAGCCGGCATCGGTGTATTGAAAGTAAAAGTGATAGATGAGGAAATCCGGCAAGACCCCGAGGCGGTTCATCTCGGACAACACGATGGGCGTCCAGCCATAGTTGGTGAAGCCGGTGCGCAGATTGACGGCAAAATGCGTCGCGTTGTTGGAGTAGCTTCCCTCACCCGGCACGACGACGACGCCGACCTTGATGGGCACTGCCGGGTAGGCGGCTTTCATCTGCTGAATGTAAGCCACGGCGTTGGTGGCGTAGGTGTAGGGATCATGAGGAATCGCGTGGTCGTCGGTTTCCCACGAGCCATAACATTCATTGCCAACTTCCCAGTATTTGAAACCGCAAGCGTTGGTTTTGTTGGCCGAAAGCACCCAGGCGGCCGCCTCGCTGGCAGTGCCGCTGCCGTAGTTGACGGTGGTGAACACTTGGGCGCCCAGATTGGTGGCGATATGCTGGAAGGTGGAATTGCCGGTTGCGTCGCCGGTCCAATCATAGTCGTCCGAAGTCGAGCCGCCTGGCCAGCGCAAGTTCATGCATCCGATTTCTTCGAGCAGCGGCAGCGTCTGTGAATTGCCGAGAAGGCCGTCCCATGTTGCTGTATTGAGTCCAAATTGGCGCGCATCCACCGTCTGCACCACTTGCCCGGCATCGACACCCAAGTGAACAACGGCCGGCGCAGGCGCGGTCACTAATTCAACGTCATCGACATAAAATGCGGCTTGTGCCGAGCCAGTAGCGCCCTGAATCCAAAAGCCGTTAAAGTTTGGCTTGTCGGCCACATCCAGTGAGGCAAGCGGAATGGTTATTTGCTGCCAGCTATTGGTTGGCAGAGCGGACAACGGAAAGGCCACCTGGGCGTTGCCATCAAGCAATCCCCAAACCTGCACCTGTTGGCCGCCCGAACCTCCATTGATCCAAAAACTGAGACTGGCGTAGGGGCCGGTGTTAAAATCAGGACTTACAAGAGCAAGCGCCTGGTTGCCGTCATCGGTGACACTGATGGAATACGTGCCTGAATGAGGAGCCGGATTGAGGGTTTCCAGATTTATCGTCGCCCAACTCCAATTTTGGAAGCCATTCACCAGGTTGTCGGTGTAAATCGGGAGATTGGACTGGGCAATGCCTGAGCTGGAGGGCGGGTTGACGACTTGGAGGAGCGTGTTGGTGTCGGCTGGATAATTGCCGCCGGAATAAACGCCGGTGATGGTGTCCGTGCCCACCGGCAGGTTGGAAATGAAGGAACTGGTGGCGCTGCCGCCACTCACTGTGTTGGTGCTAAACGGGCCGCCGACATAAGAAAATATCACCTGGCCGTTGGCATTGCCGGCCGTGACCCCATTGGTCACCACCGTGGCGGTAAATCTGACGCTTGCGTCGAAGGCCGAAGGGTTGGCCGAGGACGTCAGCACAAGGTTGTTGCCAAGATGGGTGAGGACAATGTTGTCGATTTTCAGCGTATCGGCAAACCCGGCGCCACCCCATTGCCATGCATTGAGTTGGAAGGACAATTGCCAGGTTGCGCCGGTTGGGCTGGCGCTTGTGATGTTTCCCAAGTTTACTTCGAATGTCTGCCAGGTATTGGCCGCAGTCAACTGGTCATTGATCGTCGCGTTTATGACCTCGGATCCGCCGAAATAATTATTCTGCCAGGTTTGGACGGAAAGCTGGATGCTGGCCGCCTGGCTGCCGCAGGCATCGAAGGACAACGTGTAGTCCGCCGGATTCGAATCTGTGTTCCCGGAAACCGTCATCAACTGCGCCTGCCCGGCGTAATAGTCACTGCCGGTTGTTGTCGTCATCGTCACCTGCAAGCAGCCGTTCGGGTTTCCGCCACTCGTCAGCACAGTGGTCGAAGTACCTGTGGGGCTGCCGCCTCCATATGAGGAGGTGCTGAAAGCTCCCGTGTACCCGCCATCAAAGTTTTCGTCGAATATCGTCGTCTGAGCTGTGGCAGTAAGGCACCCGAGCACAATGGCCAGGACTGTTATTTGGCATGAGGATTTCATAAGGTGAATGGAGTTAGTTTGGGAGATTGCGTTGGTTTTGGCCAATGCCCAAGGCTTGATTCAAAAAGGCCCCATTCAAAAGAACCGCGCCGCCGCCACATCTGGATAAAGATTCCCCAAGCATAGCCAGCACAATAGCAAATTTCATTGATGTTTCCAAGGGAATTCGGATGGTTTGTTACAATGCCAATCTCCGCCCAGTCCGCAATCAGGTCAACATCAAAATCCCATACACGGGATATCGGCCAGGTTCAATTTTCTCTAATTGTTGAGGTCTTCCCTCACAAAACGGACCAGGCCGGCGCCAAAGGTGACGACGGCGGACACTCCGGACAATTCGATCATCCTCCACACTTCCGGACGCCATTGGTAATCCAATCCCTGGGCGATCTGTTGAAGGGTCAGCCAGGAGTAATTGATGTAGCGGGTGAAGATGTAGGGGTCGAATCCCGCCAGGTGCTTGGTGAAATCAATGAGGAACAAGGTGGTGATGCCCACCGCCACGGCCGCTCCCGGAGTGCGAACCAGGGTGGAGATCAGAAGCCCGTACATCACGAGGGCGCCCAGCGGAATCCAACTGAGCGCGTAACCCGCCAACAGCTCCTGCATCGCCTGGTTCCGGCTGTACACAACTCCGGATGAATCGCCCACTGCGCCGAAGTGGTGATGGATGCCGGCCAGCGCCGCGGAGAACAGCAGGGTGGCGGCTGAGAAGACCATCATGTAAAGCAACCCGGTGACAGCCTTGGCCAGGTACAACTCCCAACGATGCACCGGCGCGGCCAGCGCGGAACGGATCGTGCCGCTGCCCGTTTCCTCCGCCAACAACATGGCCGCGAACACAATGATAAAAATCGGGCCAACGTCCGTGAACACTATTTGCATCGAGAAGCCAACATAGCCCCAGGCGTTCGTCGTGGCCGCGTTGCTGAACTGGCCGCCGAGAAAATAAACGATCATACACGCCAGGCCCGCGGCAAAAATGCCGAACCAAGACAGCTTGCGACGCGCTGCCTTCGCAATTTCATTGCGCAGCAATGGCATGAATTGGCTACGCATGGAGTTTGTCTCCGGTAATGGAAAGGAAAAACTCTTTCAACGTCTTTTGTTTGGGCGCAATGGCTGAAACGCTGAACCCCGCCTGCTGCAGACATTGGTTCAGCCACGCGGAATCGTCCTGGGCCAGCGTGAACTCCACAGTATCCGCGGTCACGGGTTCCACTTTCCGGATTTCTGCGTGGCGCGAAATGAAATCGCCCTCGGGAATCCTGCCCTGAAACGTGACGCGCACGATCCGTTCGTGAGGTTTCAACAGCTCTTTCACCCGCCCGGAAGCAACCAGGTGCCCGTGGTTGATGACAAATACCGTGTCGCAAAACTCCTCGACCTCCGTCATCAGATGGCTGGAGACAAAAAGGGTGAGACCCTCCTTCCTGACTTGCTCGCGCAGGAACGAAAGAATTTCGTGTGTGCCCTCGGGATCCATTCCGTTGGTCGGCTCGTCCAGGATCAGGAGGCGTGGCCGGCCCAGCATTGCCCGGCCAATGCCCAGACGTTGTTTCATGCCGGTGGAATAAACCCGCACCCGGTCATGCTGCCGCTCCGCCAGGCCAATCCGTTCCAGGATTTGGTCAATCTCACGCGGGGAAACGTTGTCCAGCAAACGGGCGGCCAGTTCGAGGTTCTTTCGGCCGGACAAATACTCATAAAAAGCCGGCGACTCCACGGTGATGCCCACGGAGCGGATGGCTTTTTTGTAATCTTTCCAAATATCCATGCCGAAGATGCTGATGCGCCCGTTGGTGGGCCGCACCAGCCGGGGGATCATATAAAGGGTGGTGCTCTTGCCCGCTCCGTTCGGTCCGAGAAACCCGGCCATCTGACCGGGTTCAACCTCAAGGGAAAGATGGTCCACCGCATGGATGCGTCCAAACTTCTTGGACACGTCTTGCAAAGCCAGTGCTGGCGGAGATTCCATCATGGGTTCTTACCCTTTGCCGGATGGGATGGCGACATGAAAATAGACAGGCGGTGCTCAGCCGGCTCATGCCAGATGATATCCGACAGCCCATCGCCGTTCAGGCCGTCGATTTCAATATAGCCGCGCCCCGGCGCGTCAAAAGTCATCGCGGGTTGCGGCGCGAACCAGCGTCCGTCAGTCGTGCTGAGGAATATATTCCATTGAGTCCCCAAGCCTCTGACCAAAAGATCAGGGCGGCCGTCGCCATTGAAGTCTCCTTGAATAAAGATCGGCCACACGAACGAAAATTCCGACAGCAAGCTCGTCCTCACCGGCACGGAGGCGTCCGGACTGCGGGCAAAGGCGCCGCTATGGAATGACCGGATCGTGAGCGCCCAATCAAATCCGTGCGAGAGCGCCGTTTCCACCAGTCCGCTCTCGGAGATCATTCGGGTCTTCAGTTCGAGCAGAACCAGTTCACAAATGCCATCCCCTTTCAGATCCATCACAGGCGATACGTTTGACGTCGAGCCGGTTGGAATCGGGAAGCCGCGACAGTGCAGAATTTGCGTCGGACGCTCCGGCAACTTTTGGTCCGCGCCGCGCAGAAAGATATAGACGTCAGTTTTGGTATCCAGTTTGTGGCTGACCTGCCATAAAACCAGATCTTGCCGGCCATCGCCATCCACGTCCATGCGGACGGTTCGTGGCGGCCAGGCGTCGGCACTTTGTCTCATGTCATCAATCATCTTCCGGATGGCTTCATTCTCCGGCTCTTCGTCCCGCTGCAGATCCGGTTTGGCCCGAAAAGATTGTTGAACGCTCAGGCTGTGCGCGGGATTTGGTCCCAATGCCCACGAGTCGCGCCACGGGGCAGGGTCGATGTGCCAGGCCGTTTGTTCCACGTCGAGGGCCAGCGGCGGGCCGGGACTCCACTCATAAGAACTGTTCCGATGATAGAGCACGGCCTGCCCCGCGGAAATCACAGGGATCAACTCGTTCGTTCCGGCATTGTTCGTGCTCAATCGGGTCAGGATTGGAAAATCGAAGCTGGCAAATGCCTGGCTCGTCTCGATGAGCGTGTGTCGTTCCGATTCGAACAGGCCGGCATTCTGCCGGGAATAAACCAGCCCGGTGGCGGTGGAGAACAGCAGTTCAAGGCCCGGATGCGCATCCACGTCGCACAGGGCGACCCAGGCCGTTTGCGGCGGCAGGGCAATGGCCTGATCGGGCAGGTTGCTGAAGCCGTCCGGATGTTGGTGATAGTTGAAAAGTTTTTTCTCCACCGGATCAATCACGAATAGATCGCAGCGGCCGCCCCCTTCAATATCAGCAAAAAGCGGCTCACCGGCGTTGGCCGGGAGTGTGATCGTCTGGCGCGACAGTTCAACAGGGCCGGCCCGGCCCGCGGACACCGCGAACAATATCCACAAAATGGCGCCGCTGCTGGCGGCGCCGGCTCGAAATTGCGGCAGGAAACACATGCGTTATTTCTGGCTGATGAAGATTCGATAGCCGTTTTGCTGCGCAAGTTTCACGATCAGATCACTGACGCCATCGTTGTTCAAATCCTTGACCTCCCATCCGTCAATCGGTCCCGGGCAACTGAAGCGCAGGTCCGGTTTCAGGCTGAACCCTTTCTCTCGCGAAACAAAAAAGTAAACCGAGATGTCATCACTGTGGTCCCGCACCAGCAAATCCGTTTTGCCATCCCCGTTAAAATCGCCGCCGAGCCTGACGTAGCGCCTGAAATACTGAGGCAGCTCCTCATGCATCGTGGGCCGATCCAGATGGATGACAACGTCGCGTTGACAGTCCGCCTCTTTTGGAAAGCCGGCTCCCGGCCGGTGGAAGTAAAACCGGAGACTGTAATCGAGTTTTTTAGCGGTGATCAACTTGCTCAAGCCCTCCTTGTCCTCGATGTGACTGTAGCCCAAAACCAGGTCCGGAAAACCATCGCCGTCCACGTCCGCCACCGGCAACGCCGCCGTCCAGTCGTTCTTGCGAAAGACCTGTTGCGGTTCGGCCGGAATCCTGCCGTCCGCGTCGGCCATATAAGTGCTCACCAGCACTTTGCCGGAAGGAACACCCGGCAGGAATGAAGGTTCGTTCAGCCAGACGCTCTTGATCAAATCCACTTTGCCGTCGCGGTTGAGATCGGCCCAGCAAAGCCATGAGAACGGTTCCTCCTTGTCCGTGTAGGTTAACGCCGGTTCAACCGCAAACAGGCCATTGCTCTGCTGAAGGTAAAGGCTGTAGGTGTCAGCCCGGCCATTACTGCGTCTTACCATCAGATCATCCCGTCCATCGCCATTGACGTCGCCCACGCTAAAGTTGAATCCAAGCGACGTGGCATATCCGGCATTGGTCCGTGACGGCTGCAGGCTGGCATCAATGGCATGGCCAATGAATTGGGCCTGGACCCACTCTTCGCGGTGTTGCCAGACCTGAATTCCGTCCGCTGTCGGCACCAGCAGCAGCGGCCAGTCGCGGCCTGTCTCCACCGACAAGGGGAGGCAAATCGCGTTGGTGTCTTCCGCAGCCTCCGGAACGATCGTGCGTTGCCGGATGATTTGCCGGAGGGCCGGAGGACCGGTTCGATTGGTAAAACAAAGCTCAGTCACTCCGTCGCTGGTCATGACGAGCAAACTCCCGGCCTGCCGGCCCAGTTTCGCCGCCCAGACAACGCATGGCCGATGCTCAAGACGATAGGTTTGTTGCGATTCGCGTGTGAAACCTTGTGTGCGATCCTGATAAAAAATGGATAGATTGAGGTCGTCCATCAGAACAAGATCCTTCAAGCCGTCGCCGTCCAGATCGCAAATCATCAACTCCGCGCCCCGGCCGGCGACTTCACTGACGTTGAACTTCGGTTTGGCCTGAGCCGGGGAGCAGGCCATCAGGAAAATGCCCAACAGGATTGGCGGGAGTACTTTCAGCTTGACCTCACTTCGTTTTGCCTCATCCCCAAAATTTTTGTAAAGAACCTTTTTTTTGTAAAGAACCTTTATCAGTTTTCCCGCAAGCCCAATTGAAAACAAGGGACGCTATCTCAATTTGGGCGGGGTGGGGGCGAAGAAGTTCATGGTGAAGCCTTCGGGGGAAAAGCCGCCGGCATAGACCGAGAAGTAAAAATACTGCGAGATGGCATCGTAGGATGGCAGCAGGGAAAAATCGGCCCATTCCCGCAGTTTGGCCGCCTGATCTCCAGTATTGACGCTGCCCACCATGGACGACGCGCCCAGAATGTCCTGCAAGGTGACGGGTTGCTGGCGGAGCATCTCCAGCAGCACGCGCAGGGCCAGGCTCTGGTTGTCGAAGCCGAACAAGCCCGTGCCCATGCCGCCGGCTTTTTGCGCGGCGTCGGCCAGTCCGGGGGTGTCGTTCAGCGTTTTGGCTTTGCTGTCGTTGCTCCGCAAAAATTCCTCGAGAATTTCGTCGTGGTCCGACGTGAATTCCCTTAGGATCGCTTTCTCGCCCCCTACATCGACAGGGGATTCTTTGATGCTGTCTGTGTTGACGGACAGCGCGAGGTAACCGCTGCTGCCGGAAAAGCTGAAGTAATGGGCGGGCTTCCCGCCCGGGGCCTCCATGGTCAGGGTGTATATTTTGCGGCCGAGGAACTCGCGTTCCTTGGCGGCGCCCATGAAATTCAAGCCGGTTTTTAGCGCGGCGGCCAGTTTCCCGGCATTGGGCGAACCGATCAGGTAAAGAGAAGGGGCGGAGTTCAAATCCGCCAGGGTGTTGCCACGGGGAGCTTTCTCGTAATGGACAATGTCATCGCCCAGATTGCCGAGCAGTTCGGATTTCAAGTCGTAGTTGGCATCCTTGTCTTTGCCGGCGGTTTGCAGAACGAAGTTGATCACGCTGCTGTATCGGGGATTGAACTCATTCAACATCGCTTCGAGCTGGGACCAACTGTGCGGGATGTTGATGCGCCAGCGCCAGAATTTCGTCACGTCCGATGGAACAAAAGCGGGCGGATTGGAATCCTTGGCTTCACCGACAAAGGCCTTGAGCAGCCCGCGCCGTTTGGATTCCGGCACTCCGACGAAGAGTTGCGCGGACAGCCCTTCCGGCAAACTCCGGTAAGTAAAGGAGGCCGAGGTCAGCCCGGTCAGCCCGGCGGCGGCAAGCGGGGAATCGGGCTTGAGCGCCGACGCATCGTTGGCTTCGTCGCTGTCGCCGGCGGGAGTCTTTGTCAGGATGTCGATCGAATCCTTGACATTGATCCAGGCGTAAAACGGCGCTCCGCGCAGGCGGGCGGCAAAATCAGCCTGGAAGGCCGGCTGTTCCTCCAAGGCGGGCAAAAGCCCCCCCGCCTGGCGGCTGAGGACCTTTTCGATGGCCTGGATGGAATCACTGACCAGCAACAACGAGCCGGCCTGGCCGAAAGTGATTTCCACCTTGTTGGTGGATGCCTTGCCAGCGGTGTCATCCTCCGCCACGGCGCGTTTGGGCTTGGATAAGATTTTGTCCCACGAAAGCTCCTCGGGCGAAAGCATGAGTGTGGTGAAATCGACATCGCGAATTTTCCGCGTTTTCATGGGCTTGCCGGCGGCGGCCCATTTTTGCCGGATGTCCGCCAGATTGGTTCGGAGTTGGGCGGCCCGGTCTTTGGTGTCAAGCAGGAAGAGTTTGGCGAAATGATCCTCCGGCTTGTCCGGCTGGGCGATGGGCAGGAGGGCAAAGGTCGCCTGGCCCTGGGCCAGCCCGTTGTAGGCGGACAATTCAATGCCCAGGCTCCGTTCCAGCGGCGTGATGATGTCGCTGCCAAACTTGTCGATGAATTTATCCTTAAACGCTTTGACCGCCGGATCCCGCCATAAGCGGCCATAGGGAGAGTTGGTCAGAATGCCCCACGCTGTCAGGCTGTCCGGCACGGTGACCAGCAAGACGGTGTCTTTGGGCAATAGTTTTTCGGGCGGCAAAACGGCCGCGCGCGCTCCCGGACAAAAACCGGCCAGGAGGAGGAGCAGGAGGAGACGATTCGGCATAAATTCAGCCGGGGGCCATTACTGCGACGCGGCTTTCTTGGCCCGGCTGGGCGGTTCCAGATAGCGATACGGATTGCTCGGATTGTCGTTGTCGTAGGCGTAGGATTCGCGATGGTTTAAAAAGAATTTGACCGCTTCCACCGGGATGGCAAATCCGAGGCCCTCGCCGAAAGTGATCTTCATATTGGTCACGCCGATGACTTCGCCGCGCAAATTAAAGAGGGGTCCGCCGCTGTTGCCGGGGTTGATTTGCGCGGTGGTTTGCAAATACAGGGTGCCCTCGATTTGGCGGGTCTTGGTGCTGAGAATCCCTTCGGTCACCGTCCGTTCCAAGCCGAGCGGACTGCCGATGGCAAAGACCGTGTCGCCGACGGCCATTTTGTCGGCATCGCCGAGGGTCACGCAGGAAAACTTGGGGGCATCCTTGTCTTCAATGCGCAGCAGGGCCAGGTCCGCGAATTTGTTCAAGGCCACAATCCTGATTTGCTTGTAAGTCTTGCGCTCGATCTGGCCGTTCTTCTGAAGATACACCTCGACGGAAATCTGCGTTTCACCCTCGGTCACATGGAAGTTGGTGATCAAAAAACCGTCGGGATTAATGAAAAAGCCGGAACCCAATCCGGCCGGCGTGCGCACCTGCACCACCGCTTCGCCCAATTCATTGACCAATTCGCGCACGCTGCGTTCCTGCGGCGGGACAATCGAGGCTGAATAAAAGCCGCGGTCCACGGCGGGTTCGGGCGGAGCGGCCACGGCTTTGGCGGCCCTGGCATCATCATCGAGCAATTTCACCACCTGGCTCTTTGGTATGACCAGCACGGTGTATCCAATGTCAATGATAATCTGGTCCTTTTTCTCCTCCAGGATTTTCCCGGTGACGGCAGCCTTGCCTTTCAACTCCACGGTGGCGGCGCGAACGGTGATGCCACCGAGCAACAGGGAAACGCATAACAACAGTTTCAACATGACATATAAACTTATCCATTTTCACAAGAATGACAAGGCTGGTTTGACTCCCCAAGGCGACTTTAACCACAAAGATCACAAAGAGCACAAAATTTGAATTGCCCCCTTCCCAAACAATTGCCTTTCATTTTGAAAGGCTTTGATTTTAATTTTCTCAAGAGAAATGTGCCCCGCAGTGAACCGTGAAATTTTCGGCATTTTGAACAGTTCCTCGCTGTTTTCGGTGGAATAGAGTTTCATTAAAAGCCTTCTTTGGCACCAAATTGGAGCGGCCAGCCGGAGCGAAGGAGCGCAGCGCACGGCTGAAGTGACTGGGATTCTGTGGGGGGGGGGGGCCCCCCGCCCCGCGGGGCGCCCCGGGGGCACGC
>Ga0326728_10011326_pt1 | contig 20428 bp, 17 predicted proteins | sample MB3enrmetagenome_FD_207602 | JGI IMG/M metagenome (GOLD analysis project Ga0326728, IMG submission 207602) | Lab enriched peat soil microbial communities from McLean, Ithaca, NY, United States - MB31MN | ecosystem: Environmental > Terrestrial > Soil > Wetlands > Peat | place: USA: New York... | reverse complement strand
AGAGAAAGGAAAAAACAGATCGTCGGAGTGATCCGGGGAACCACCAGGGTTGCCCCAACGACGGTCGCGAACGGCTTGGAAGTGAATATAACGTGACCAAACCTCAAAAAAGTCACAAACTCTCAGGCTAGTGTAGTGTCCAGGAAATAGCTGGACAACGATCGTTCTCGTAGCGCCGGCATCCTGCCGGCAGATGCCGCCGGGACGGCGGCGCTACATTGTCCACTCAATTAGTGGACACTACACTAGATTTAACCCTCTTATTTTCAGCTATATTCCCGTATTAAATGGCTAAGTACCTGTGTTTTCATACACATCCCAGCTTAACCCTTGAGGTTTCCACACCCACCCTTTGTTTTCATAGACATTCCTGCTTCGTTCGTTCAAAAAAGAGTTCTTTTCCAAGGTTAGTAGGGCTTTCTTGAGCTCCAGGACAAATTGAGCGCGTGATGCTGGGCCGAGCCGGCGGCGGACAGGCCTTCGTCCCCCGAGCACCCAGCCCCCAGTCCCCAGCCCCCAGTCCCCAACCCCTGTCTTTCATTCCCCACCTACCACCTACCTTTGTTTTCATCGACATTCCCGCATCGTTCGGTCAAAAAAGAGTTCTTTCCGACTTGCGGCCGACTGTCAAAAGTGGATAGTTGACAGAATGGGCCTGCCAAAAAATCATTTTTCCCGACTGCGTGGGCACTTCCGTTGCCACGATAGGCAAGAGCGCTGCGGAGGGGCTGGTTTTTGCGGGCGTGCTCTATCGCAATCATACGCTAGCATGGTAGCTCACAATTGGGAATCTGTCAAGCACTAATTGTTGAGCAAAGGGCAGCAGGCGAAGGCGCAGGTGCCGGGCACCAGGTGTCAGGTTACAGGGGCCGGGTGCTGGGGGGTCGGGTTTGGCTGATGTAAGCGCCGTGGCAGGATGCTAAAAAACCCACCCAGCGTGTCATTCCGAGGAGTCCCGATCTAATCGGGACGACGAGGAATCTCGCCCCGATCAGATCGGGGTTTCCAGAGCAAGATTGCTCGCTTCGCTCTCTCGAAAATCGCCCCATACTGGTCATTCCCGCGAAGGCGGGAATCCACCTTCCTCCGGTCTGAGGTGGACCCCCGCTTACGCGGGGGTGACAACACGCTCGATTTTCATCTCTTCGGGCGGGCCACAGGTCCATGACCACCCGGAATGATCCGTCGGCTGACGGGTTCATGGAGGTTTTTCGGCATCCTGTTAGTGAGGGAGGCAAACCCTCACTGTTGGCCACTTTTTGGCTTTGGTTAGCTCCGCTTACCCTCAAAGAGCAGTCTATTTTGAGCGCTTCTAAAAGTTAAGTCCTTTGTTTTCAAGAGAGGGGTTGGGTTCGTTTGATGTAAGGGCCGCAGACCTCTTTTGACGCCGCCTTATTAGCCCGCCCCCGCTGAAAGACGTAGCGCCGCCCTTTAGGGCGGCATGCCGGTCCCGCAGACGCGGGACCGGCGCTACGAGGGCATCCGCTCGCCTCGGGATTGTGAAGCTCTTGAGAGACACGACACTTGCTATGCGCGACCCCTCAGTGACATTTAACATGACTCGATGCAAGTTCTGGCATGCAGGATGAAGAACTAGTAGAATGCTCCCCAGACGATATTAGACCCCATGAGGACACCGATGAAGCAGGTTGTCATCGAAAACCCGGTTATCAACTCTCCGTTCGATGAACCTGTGCGGCACTTCAGGTTCACGGACGAGGGGATCACGGCGGGTTCGGCCGCCGGGAATTCATCGAAATTTCCGACCCCTGGGACGCCGCGAACACCATCAGAAAGGCGATGTCCGTATGCAAACGAGGAATCCTTCTACTGCCGGCCACTTGGAACGAGCCGTGGCCAGGAACGCATGCCCGTGCCGGAGGAGGTGGGAGACCTCCGCGTGGCCTTCCTTCCGCCCATGTCGGGATTGGCGGACCGCGAATTCGTAAAGCAGCAGGGCGAGATCGGCGTGCTCATCGGCCAGGGGCAAACGGCCCAGGTGCTGCGCAATCTCTGCTATCAAATCTACGAGAACAAGTCTGAGTATCACATCCTTGCCAGCCTTATGCCCAAGGACAAGTTGGATCACGAGATCGAAGAGAAGCTTGACGCAATCGTCAAAGTCGCTAAGCAAACAAAGCCAAGATCGGAGTAGCCTCATATGGACAAGCCTAAGCAACCAACGAATATCCCGCCTCACGCGACACCTGAGCAGATCCAGGAAATCAGCCAGCAGCACCAAGCACATCGCGGCGACTCCCCCGCCAGAAAAAAGAAGGGTACAAGCTGGCTTTACTTCTGGCTTTGGCTGTTGCTTGCAATGTTTTTAGTTTGGATCGGCTCGTCTTTGCTCACGCTTGTTTCGCATTTGACGTTTCCAGGTGACGAAGGCTGGAAGGCACCAAACATCATTCCCCCTATTTTCCTTATCATAGTGATCTCTGCTGTCTGGAAGGCGCTCCTAACACGTGAGCCCCATACTGACGAGGTGTTTCGACGAAAACACCGGAGACTCCTTTTGATAACCGGAGCGTTGCTTGGGGCGTTGGGTATTGTAGCTGTGTTTGGTGGGATGCGGAACGGACACCAACGCGAACAGGTTCACAAAATCCAATCCTTAATGGCGCAGATATCGCCATTAGCGGATATCGGAAATAGAATCGGCAGGATTAAGGCGCGTAACCTAAAGACAACCAAGGACTACTTGGATGCGTATGGCGAAATTGAGTCACTTCTGCCCGAATGGAAAAAAAGATTTGGCAACGTTGGGAATGGCCTCAAAGAAGTCCGGGGATATGACTTCGATGCCCGGATCTCCTCAATATTAGCTGCCGACATGGCTGCGTACGATTTGGGTGGAGAGGAAATTTCACTCACTGAAAAGGAGGTCCTCGTCATCCATCGAATGTCATCTTTGCCACGAGGTGAGCAGGTTGCTTTTTGGAATGAGAATTTCAAGCCCCTGCACAATGAAGAGGTCGCGTTGAGCATCAAGGCGGAGGCTATTCGCAAGCAATTATCCGCTCTGACCGGTGGGGGACCTTCTCCTCAAAAGTAGTTCGGGCCACCTAAGGAGCCGACGCCGTTATCCAATCATTTTGGCCTTCCGGCGCCTCAGGTTATAGCCCAGTTGTCTCCAGCCCTCAGTCCCCAGCCCCCAGTTCCCTATTCCCTGTTCCCTACCCTGTTCGCCCTCAGTCCCCAGCCCCCAGCCCCCAGTCCTTAGCCCCCAGTCCCCAGTTCCCAGCCCCCAGCCCCCAGTCCTTAGTCCCCAGTCCCCAGCCCTCAGTCCCCTTCCTATTGGGGCAGGCTTTCGACAGAGGTTATCAGTTGTCAGGTCTCAGTTTTCAGCAACCCTCACTGCCCTTGCTGTCACGGGGGCCCTCCGTCGAAGCCTTGGGCTCTCATTCTCTGTTCCCTGTTCCCTATTCCCCATTCCCTATTCCTTGTTCCCTCTTCCCTGTTCCCGATTCCCTATTCCGGCTTCCTCCGCCGGCCGACCCGTCGATAACGAACGCAAACGACTCGGAAGTGCTCCACTGGGCTACATGTGGACGGCTCGGCGGGTTACATTTCTAAATGGCTTGACGGCGCCTCACCCGTAACATTTAACACGAACTCGTTGGGAGAGATTGACGAACGATTCTGTTTCCCCTATGCTACAAGGGTCATGGGTGTTTACAACGAGTACTTAGATCAACCTCTCGCTCAGAACCTTGAACTGCTCACTGCAGAGCGCAAGTCACAGCTTCGGCGCATCGCCGAGCTTCGCGGGCGAGACGTGCTGGTCTTCGCTGCCGACCTAAACAAAGAAATTCCACTCACATCGATCGGTTACGGTGACATCCTCCCGATTAGTGACCTACTGTCCAACCTCAAAGGCACCAAACTCGACTTAATTCTCGAAACGCCGGGCGGTTCAGGTGAGGCAGCGGAGGACATCGTCCGACTCCTACATGGAAGGTATGACGACCTGGGCATTATTATTCCTGGATGGGCTAAGAGCGCCGGCACCATAATGGCGATGGCTGCCAATGAGATCGTCATGGGGCCCACGTCTGCATTGGGCCCTATAGATGCGCAGCTTTTCTGGCAAGGGAAACGTTTCTCAGCAGATGCGCTCCTCGAAGGCATGGAAAAAATCAAGAAGGAGGTTACAGACACTGGCGTACTGAACAAGGCCTACATCCCAATCCTGCAGGGGATATCACCTGGCGAGCTTCAAAGTGCAGAGAACGCCTTAAATTTCGCCAAGAACCTCGTCACCCAGTGGCTTGCTCAGTACAAATTTAAAAACTGGTCAACGCATTCTGGCAACGCGCAACCGGTTACTGAGGAGGAGAAACACTTCCGCGCCCAAGAAATCGCTGATCGACTTTGCGACCATCGTTACTGGCTTACCCACAATCGCTCCATCAAACTGGACGATCTGAAGTCAATCCCCTTGCGCCTTGTGGTGACCGACTATTCACAACAGCCCGGGCGAGACTTACTGGACGCTATCACTCGATACTACGCGCTGCTACAGATGACGTTTGCTACCAATATTTACAAGATCTACGAAACCCCGGACACACAGATTGTGAAATTCGTTGTGCCTCAACTGCCCCCACTAACAATTCCTCCGGCGTCGGCAAACGCCGCCATTGTTGAATTCCAGTGTAACAACTGTAAAGCCAAATCACGAATTCAAGCAAACCTTGGAGGCCCCCAGCCCCTCCAGTCAGGCTGCATCCCGTTTCCGCCTGACAATAAACTCCGCTGTCCAAGCTGTGGTCTCGAGCATGACCTCTCTGCTGCGAGACGACAGCTTGAGGCACAATCCAAACAGCGAGTGGTTTAGGTATAATAAGGAGTCTATGGATCAAAAGACCTTCACTATCATCTTTCAGAAGCTCGCCGAGGTTCGGGAAGAGCCTTCACTCCAGGCTGAAGCCTCGAGAACCGAAATTGATGAGATCGCCGACCTTCGCCGCCTAGTGCTTGAGGTCACTGACCCCGACCCACTGTCTTACACGACTACTTAAATAGCTGCGCTCTCCCCTCCTCCACCTGCTGCCACACCTTCCGCGCTACGGGGATCACCGCTTACTTGGAGAATGGCGGTACAATCGAGAACCCCCACGCGATCGCCGCGCACGAGTCGCCCAGAACTACGAAGCTCTACGACGGCACGAGCGACGAGATCACTCTCGATGAGGCGGAGCGCATTGCCATATAGTTTTCTAAATGGCTTGACGGCGCCTCACCAGTGACATTTGACATGACTCGATGAGAACTTCTGCCGAAAACAAGAACTCGACCTGAAATGACAACAAGTCGTGACTCGCCTTTACCTTGCGATTACTCCCCCAATTCGGAGTATCATAGGCAGAACTGCGGTTCATTAATTTGATGCGTCGACGAAAATCTAAACGTGCTCCGACGATGCCCAGGCCTTCCCCGAGTAAGTCCGAATACCTGACGCGAAAGCAGATTGTAGATTCCAAACTCCGCGCCGCTGGCTGGCGCGTCGTCGCGTTCAAACCGAACCGGCCTCTCAGCACATACGAGAACTGTGCGATTGAAGAGTTTCCAACGGAAAGCGGGCCTGCGGACTACGCTCTCTGCGTTGGCGGCCAGATCCTCGGCGTCGTCGAGGCGAAGAAGCTCACTCTGGGTCCCCAGGAAGTCCTCACGCAAGCCGAGCGATATTCCCGAGGGTTGACATCAAGCCCATTTGACTTCAGCGCCTTTCACGTGCCATTTCTGTATTCCACAAACGGCGAAGTCATCTGGCATCACGACGTTCGCCACCCCTTGAATCGCTCGCACCAGGTGGCAGCGTTCCACACCCCCGAAGCCCTGCGCGAATTCCTCGGGCGCGACGTCGAGGCTGCAATCGATCACCTACTCACGCGTCCCAATGACCATCCGCGTCTTCGCGCGTACCAACGCGAGGCAAACGCTGCGATTGAACAGGCGATCGCAAGCCGCAAAAGGCAGATGCTTGTGGCAATGGCGACAGGAACGGGAAAAACCTTCACGATGGTGAACGAGGTTTACCGGCTGATGAAGTGCGGCATCGCGAAGCGTATCCTCTTCCTCGTGGACCGTCGCGCGCTGGCGGCCCAGGCGGTGCGGGCTTTCGCGTCCTTCGATCCGGAGCCGAATCAGAAGTTCGATAAGATCTACGAGGTCTATAGCCAACGCTTTCACCGTGAGGACTTCGAAGAGGACGAGAAGTTCGACCCCAAAGTCCTCCCCAATTCCTACCTGACGAGTCCCAAGGCGGGCCTTGCGTTCGTTTACGTGTCAACCATCCAGCGCATGACCGTGAACCTGTTCGGCCGCAACACCATATTCAACCTCGGCGATGAGGCGATTGACGAAGACGCCGAGCAACTCCGTATCCCCATCCATGCCTTCGACCTTGTGATCGCCGACGAATGCCACCGAGGATACACCGCCTCGGAGGTCGCCATCTGGCGGCAGACCCTTGACCACTTCGACGCGATTAAGATTGGCCTCACGGCTACCCCCGCCGCCCACACCACGGCGTACTTCAAGGACGTAGTCTTCCGTTACGAATATGAGAAAGCCGTCCGCGAAGGCCACCTCGTTGATTACGATGTTGTCGCGGTCAGTTCCAACGTCCGCATGCAAGGGGTGTTTCTCAAAGAGGGCGAAAGGGTCGGCGTCGTAAACCCCGAAACCGGGGCGAAGCAGCTTGACCTCCTGGAGGACGAGCGGCAGTTCGACACGACCGAAATCGAGGAAAAGGTCACCTCTCCCGACTCCAACCAAAAAATCCTCGAAGAAGTAAAGAAATATGCCCTGGCGCACGAAGCCGACTTCGGCCGCTTCCCCAAAACCCTCATCTTCGCGGTCAATGACCTGCCGCATACCTCGCACGCAGACCAGCTCGTGGACCTCGCCCGAGACGTATTTGGGCGCGGAGACTCGTTCGTGCAAAAGATCACGGGCCAGGTCGACCGCCCTCTGCAGCGGATTCGCGAATTTCGCAATCGGCAACTGCCGGGCATCGTGGTGACCGTGGACATGCTCTCGACGGGGGTCGATATTCCCGATCTCGAATTCATCGTCTTTCTCCGGCCAGTGAAATCCCGCATCCTCTTTGAACAGATGCTCGGGCGCGGCACCCGGAAAGGCGAGCACTACCCGGACAAATCGCATTTCGTGGTGTTCGATTGCTTCGGGGGAACGCTCCTCGAATACTTCAAGAACGCCACCGACATCACCGCAGAACCTCCCGAACCGGAGATTCGCACAATTGTGGAAGTCATCGAGGACATCTGGCAGAACCGCGACCGGGATTACAACATTAGGCGGCTGGTGAAGCGTCTCCACCGCATCGACAAGCAAATGTCAGCAGAAGCGCGCGAAATGTTCGCGGCGTACGTTCCCGCCGGTGACCTGGCCAAGTACGCGAAGGAGCTTCCCGCCCAGCTTCGAAAGAATTTTACGGGCGTCATGGCCCTCCTCCGAGACCCCGCTTTCCAAGACCTCCTGATGAACTATCCCCGCGCCCCGCGCACTTTTCTCATCGCCTACGAAACGCAAGATACGGTCACGTCGGAGTGGCTCGTGAAGGGCGCCGGGGGCAGGGAGTACAAGCCCGAAGACTACCTTACCGCCCTTGCGCGGTTTGTCCGCGAAAACCCGGCACACATCCAGGCGATTCGCATCCTACTCCACCGGCCTCGGGATTGGGGCACGGGCGCCCTTTCGGAGCTTAGGGAGAAGCTCGCTGCGACCCCGGAGCGTTTCAACGTCGCGAACCTTCAAAAGGCTCACGAGATCCACTACCACAAGGCGCTCGTGGATATCATTTCCATGATCAAGCACGCAGCCAAGAAAGGCGAACCACTCCTCACGGCCGAGGAGCGCGTCGAGAGGGCCTTCGCAAAGGTCGTGGCTGGGAAAACCTTCACGCCTGATCAAGACCAGTGGCTGGGGCTCATCAAAGCCCACCTGACTGAAAACCTGACGATTGACCGCGAAGATTTCGAGACGTTGCCTGTCTTCACTCTGCGCGGCGGCTTGAGCCAAGCTACACGCGTTTTTGCGGGACAACTTGATGGTCTGGTCGACCAACTCAACGAGGCTGTCGCAGCATGACTGGCATCGTTACGAAACTTTGGGGCTTCTGCCATACGCTTCGCCATGACGAAATCGATCGGGATCGGGTAGCCACGGTCAGTGGTTTGCTGACCGTGGGTTCTTCCATTGTTAGGACGGAAAGAGAAAAGCCCACGCAGGAGTGGTCGCCGCGGCGACACCGTGGCTACGACCTCCTTATCGTTAAGACCTTGGATGAGGCAATGTGATGGGGGTGAGCTGTGACGTATCAACAAGGGCAATGGGTGCGACATCCGAAGTGCCCCGACTGGGGTATCGGGGAGGTGCTCGGGCAAGACGGCGACACCGTATCCGTCCTCTTTCAGCAGATAGGCCTAAAGAAGCTCAATACGCAGCATGTCAGCCTCGAAGTAGTGAATGCACCGGCGGACCTCCGCAATCAACGCCCCGGAATTCACGCACTGGCCAACGTGGACATGAGGAAGTTGGAGGTCCTCTGCTTGCGGTTTCACGAAGATATGAAAGACAACAGAAAAGGGTACGATGATGGCGGGATGGGCCTCAATGTTCTCCGAGATATGAAAGGGATTGGTGATCTGACCCGCGATAGTAGGCTGCAACTGTTCCGGTGGTGTCAAACGGGGGGCGTTTTTCAACGCGGCGTGGACCTAGCTCAGGAGATTTGCCGTGAAGTCTATGGGCGAGTCCCCACCAAAGAGGAAATAGAGATTTCAGAGTCCAGGTGAGTGGTGTGAACAAGTTCCCAGAGGTAGAGGGTAGCCACGGTCAGTGGTTTGCTGACCGTGGGTTCCTTCATTGTCGGCACGTAATGTGAAAAACCCACGGTCAGCAAACCACTGACCGTGGCTACCCGTGATTCGACCATCTCAATAAGGCTATCGCCGAATGACTGACATCGTTACGAAACTTTGGGGTTTTTGCCATACGCTCCGCCATGACGGGATCGACTATGGCGACTACATCGAGCAGTTGACGTATTTGCTCTTCTTGAAGATGGCTGACGAGCGTGGCATCGACCTCAGCCACACTGAGGTGAAGAATGGGCGCGGAAAGGCGATTGAGGTCGATTGTTCCTGGCCTGGGCTTGAAGGGAAGTCAGGGACCGATCTGACCGATCACTACATTGACGTCCTTCGGGCGCTCGGCCAGCAGCGAGGGCTTCTTGGCGATATCTTCGCCGGAGCTATCTCGCGCTTCGCCAACCCGGTCAACCTCAAGAAGCTGGTCGGCCTCATTGATGAGACGGAGTGGACGGGGCTCGACATTGACGTGAAAGCCGCAGCCTTCGAGGGGCTTCTGGAAAAAGCGGCAAGCGAGGGAAAAAAGGGAGCCGGGCAATACTTCACGCCGCGCATTCTCATCCAGTCCATCGTTCGCTGCGTAAAACCCGACCCCCGGGCGCATAAAGAGTTCACGATCTGCGACCCTGGATGCGGAAGCGGCGGCTTTCTTGTCTCTTCCTACGAGTGGTTTATCGGTCAAACGAAAGGCGGCGCTATCGAGCGAGAGCTTGCCAAACGCATCAGGCGCGGTACGTATTTCGGCCAGGATTTGGTGGCGCGCCCCCGGCGTCTTGCGCTCATGAACCTCTATCTGCATGGTCTTGAGCCGGAAATAAAGCTCGGCGACTCCATTTATGAAGTCCCTGACGGGCGTCGCTTCGATGTCGTCCTCACGAATCCCCCGTTCGGAACGAAAGGCGCAAACCAGGCCCCGGACCGAGATGACTTCACCGCTGAGACGAGTAACAAGCAGCTCAATTTCATCCAGCACGTGATGACGATCCTGAAGCCCGGTGGCCGCGCCGCCGTGGTCGTACCGGATAACTGCCTCTTCGCGGACCAAGCCGGCGAGGTCTTCAAAATCCTCACTGAGGATTGCAACCTCCACACCGTCTTGCGCCTCCCGAATGGCACCTTCTCGCCGTATAGCCCCGGCACCAAAACCAACGTCGTCTTCTTCACCAAGGGCATCCCGACCGAGAAGCTATGGGTTTATGACGGACGAAGCAACGTTCCAGGGATTACCAAGAAAGACCGGCCCTTGTCACCCGACCATTTCATGGAGTTTGAGCGCTGCTACGGCGCCGATCCGTACGGACGCTCAAAGCGCGACCCCAAGGACCCGAAGGAAGACCGCTGGCGCTGGTTCTCGATTGATGAGGTCAAGGGTCGAGACTACAAGATCGACAGCCTCAAGTGGCTCAAGGACGAATCGCTCGACGACGCGGATGAATTTCCCGAACCGGAGGAGCTTGCCACCGACGCAATTGCAGAGCTTAAAGCGGCGGTGGGAGAATTGAATGGCATCCTTTCCCTATTAGAGAATGGAAACGGGAACGAGGAAAGAACGCCCGCCAAAGCAGATAGAGGGAAATGAGCGCAAACGCACAACAATCCGTCTACAACGCTACTGACACCGATCTGCCAGAAGGGTGGGCTCAGGCCGAAGTGTCAGAGCTCCTCACCTTGTTAAATGGCTATCCGTTTAAACCATCGCAATGGAAAGGACGGGGTCGCCCTATCATTCGGATTCAAAACCTAAACAATCCGGACGCACGGTTCAATTACTGCCCAGATGACATCCCACGCAAATATATTGTGCGCACGGGCGACCTTCTGTTTGCATGGTCCGGAACACCCGGCACTTCTTTTGGCGCTCATATTTGGGGAGGTGGCGAGGCTTGGCTCAACCAACACATTTTTCGTGTCGACTTTGAAGAGGCCTTTCTCGACAGACGATTCCTAAAACTCGCAATTAATCGCAACCTCGATGACTACATCGATCAGGCGCATGGCGGTGTTGGATTAGCACACATTACCAAAGGAAAGTTTGATGCATCCTACTTACCGATCGCCCCCCTTCCCGAGCAAAAACGGATCGTTGCCAAAGTCGAAGATCTCCTGACGCATGTCAACGCCACCCGCGACCGCCTCACCAATGTCCCCAAAATCCTCAAGTGCTTCCGCCAATCCGTCCTCGCCGCCGCCTGCTCTGGTCAGCTCACTGCTGATTGGAGAAATCAAGAAATAGGAAGTGAGTCAGGGGCGGGTTTCGTAGAGCGGGTGGCAGGCCTAAAGGCCGTCGCGACCGTGCCGGATGACGAGGACCCAGTCGACCTGCCCACGTTACCCGAAGAATGGACTTGGTCGCGGTGCGAGCACCTTTGTGTTCCGGCGAGAGCGATCACGTACGGAGTAATAAAACTAGGTCCCTCATTTGGGAAAGGTGTGCCAACATTGCGGTCTTCCGATGTCCGATGGCTTCACATAGATGACATCGACGTCAAACGAATCTCCCCCACCATTGCCACCGATTATTCCCGAACTCTCTTGCAGGGTGGCGAAATCCTTGTCACTGTCAGGGGGAGTCTTGGCGGTGTTGCGGTGGTTCCTGCACGCATGGCGGGATTCAACATCTCTCGTGAAGTTGCGATGCTTCCACTCTACCCGCAGTTTAATGCGCAATTCTTCTGCTATGCGATCGCTTCAGTCTGGAGCCAAAACTGGCTCTCCGAGGTTACAAAGGGCGTCGCCTATACAGGCGTTAATATTCGGGACCTTAAGCGTTTGCCACTGCCTGTACCACCGCTTGGGGAACAGATTGAAATCGTCCGCCGCATCGAAGCCCTGTTCAAATTGGCCGGCACCATCGAAGAACGCGTCGAGGCAGCAACGAAGCGCGCCGCGAGGCTGACCCAGGCGATTCTGGCCAAAGCCTTCCGGGGAGAACTTGTCCCCACCGAGGCCGAACTCGCCCGCCGCGAAGGCTGCGAGTACGAACCCGCCTCCGCCCTCCTTGCTCGCATTCAAGCCGAGCGAGCGGCGAAAGAAGCCAAATCCCCCGCGAGGGGAAAAGGCAGTTGTGCGTGGCGACAAGCGCATCTGAAATCTGCTACGAAAGCGAGGGCACCTCTTCAATGAACCTCGACAGGCTATATAAGATTGTTCGACTTCCGGCTGCCTTGATAACAATCGGCACGTTTCTTTGGGCGGGAAAGGCAATGTTGATGGGTGGACTCCGTGCGGGTGTTCCTGCATGGCTCTTGGTGCTGACAGCGATTGCAGCGTTTGTTTCTGGCCTCTTTTTAGGCAAACGGGCCAAGCCTTCAGTACAAACAGTTGCAATAGCCCCACCCAAGAAAATTCATGAAATCCGCTTCGACTACCTGCCGGACTCCCCAGTGAACAACGGCTGGACGCTTGGACTAGAAGGCGAGACACAAGTTGCCCCTGAATTCATGGCGGCTCGCGACTCTCCGATTCCCGGCAGTCTGCTCATCAAGGACCGTGGGGCGTATTACCTTGATTACGAGGTCGAACCTCATGCTCGCGTAGCGGATACTGTTGAGTTTTACGTGAAGTTCACAGCGAATTCGGTCTTCTACCTCAAAGTGAGACTTGTTTCCCGTGACAAGTCGAAAGCAGACATTGTGTGGCTCGCTCACGTGCCGGGCAGCGAGCCAGCAAAGGAATACGACAGTCGAGAATGGACCGTATTTGTCACTGGCGACATCCTTGAGAACGGCTGGAGGCGTGTGACGCTTCCGATAGCCGCCGAGGTCGATCAGACCTTTGGGCGAAAAGGTTGGGTATACCAGGAGCTGTTGGGCATTCGTTTTCGCGGTACCATTTCGGTTTCGCCGATTACCTTCTACACTAGTTCAAAGCAGGCCCGGGTTCCGTCGGTTCCTTAGCAGTCAGTGGGCTGCAGCAGCAAACGATCGATGGCCAGAGTGCGATTCGGCCTAAAGGTTGCGCTCAGGCCTTCCGTGTAACCGCCCACACTCCACCACGGCTACTCCTCGACGCGTTTGACGAGGCTGGCCCTCACTGGGTTGAGGTGAACGTTTTCCACTTTCCCGTAATATTCCTTAACCCTTTGCAGAGCACCGCGCGCAAACGGAGTTCGTCGCGCGGGGGTCGGAGCTTCTTCACGTCGCCTTCGCCAAGCGTCAGGTAATCATCGACGGCGTGCAGAATCTGAGGAAGAACCGCAGACCTCAAAGATGGAGGTCTGCGCTACGCTTGCTACAAGACTCGCTTCAGCTTGCGGGCTCGATGCCTAATCAGTGGACCAGAAGAATAAGACATCCCCGAATTCCGGGTCCGCGTCGTCTCGCTGATACGGTGCCTTGATGGCCTCGAGCTTACCATCTTTGCTAATTTCGTTTGGAAGTGTCTCATATCCAACTTGGACGCCATCCGTGACGGACGCTTTGTAAACCACCGAACAAGGATCGAAGGATTTATTCCAGCGAATAGTGTATTCATTGCCGCAAGCTTCAGACATGTGAAGCGATTGTCGCCGATATTTTGGCTGCGATTTCTTGCTGTTCACCTTATTTGGCAGATTGAATAAGGTCGCCTGCTCGGTGGAATTCTCTTGCCGCAGTTCACTCAGGCGTAGGCGATAGCGAAGAAGCCCAGCCACCGCGATTCCAGGATGGGCTGAGGCCAACCTAAAAGCAGTCGCCTCGAATGATGTGCCAAAACGCCTAGATAGTTCTCCGACGCCTGAGAGGCTGTAAATGCCGCCGGTAGCTGACTGGAACTCACTAATCGGCATCAGAAGTTCAGAGGCACCGAGGTCGCAGAGTCTTTCGAGCTCATTAGCTTCTCTTGAGTTGGTAGAGCAAATACCACGGAACGGGGCGCCTCGCACGCTGTTGGGGAAAAAGGTGTGCGTGATTTCGTGTGCAATGGAGAATGCAACGCGGCTTCGAGGTCGGGTGGGATTGTAAAAAATTGAGCGCTCGCCAGAGATCTTGTGGACAAGGACAGCGTCCGTTGTTTCCGTTTTCTGCTGCTCGATGTTCATTGACGAAACATCCCTGATACCACAGGCCGAAGCCACTATCCTCAATCTTGCAATCGGGTCAGCGGGTATGTTGTGAAACTCCTCGATGACTTTCAGACACCGCCGCGCCTGAGTGAGCACAGCAAACCGAGGGTCGATAAGACCGCCTGTCTCTCTGATTAGAGAGATTACATCGGGGTCCGAATATCGCCTTCCACCTACACTAACGGTCTCCATCTTCGTTACCGTTGCCCGGTCCGCTGGCCCAGCATCTTGATAGCCTCGAGCAAGAACCGCCAGCCTTCTTTGTCCTTAGGTCTATTTCCTCGGAAATTCACCTGAGCCAACATTACCACCTCGTCGTCTGAAAGCTTGAGCTCGGCTTGCAGGTTCGCCAGGCCGGGAGGAAGTTCGTGTGCTGCGTTCTTCCGTCGCGAGCGATCCGTGGGTTTAGGGGCGGCATCATTAAGCAGCTGATCGAGTGTTACAGCGAGGGAAGTGGCTATGGAAAATACATACTGAATATTGGGCTTGCCAGCAGCCCCGTTCTCCAAATCTGAAATATACGCCTTGGAAACCCCGCATTTCTCGGCAAGATCGTTAAGAGTCCATCCCTTTCCCTGACGTAGAAACCGAACCGTATGCCCCAGCCTTTTAAGATCGATAGATGTACTTTCCAGCATTGGCAACCCGTCGTAAAAAAGTGTTGACATCCATCCAGACACTATCGCATAATCGCAACAAGTCGGATTACTACGAACTGTACATCGGTTCGAGGAAAGTTGCAAGTGGTCCGACGGCTCCTAGGGCGTTGTAGAAATGTCCGCTCGCATGGACGCACTTAACGCTCCGGTTTCGCTTGGAGGAGGACAACCTTGACTAGCCATTACTTGAGCTTCTTCCCACTTGGAAATGCCGATTGCTGCCGCATCGATCTTGCCGGAGGGCAGCAGGTGCTGATTGATTACGCAGCCATGCGGGATGCCGATGATAAGAACGACTTGCGGATCGATTTGCCGACCGTATTGCGCGAGGATTTGGAGTCGCGTAAACGGAAACATTACGACGTGGTCGCATTCACACATCTTGATGATGATCATATTCATGGCTCGTCCAATTTTTTCTATTTCGAACACGCCCAGAAATACCAAGCCAAGGTAGACGGGCGGGACCGAATTAGGATAGGGGAACTTTGGATACCGGCCGCTGTTATCACGGAAGAGGGCTGCGCAGAGGAAGATCGGATCATAAGGCAGGAGGCCCGCCATCGGCTAAAGATTGGCAAAGGCATCCGGGTGTTCTCACGCCCGGACCAGCTCAAGAAATGGCTCGAGGGGGAAGGGCTTTCACTCGATGCTCGGAGGTCGCTGATCATAGATGCTGGAGAGCTTGTTCCTGGTTGGGATGCCGAGGAGCAGGGAGTTGAATTCTTTGTACATTCTCCGTGGGCTAGTCGCATTGATGACGGTTCGTTTATCGAGAGGAATGATGGGTGCCTCGTGCTCCATGCCACATTTTCAGTGGACGGAACCAAAACACGTGTCTTTTTTGGGGCTGACGTACGGCACGAACCCCTTAATGAGATCATTCGGATTACGCGATTTAGAAAACGTGAGGAACGGCTCGAGTCGGACATCGTAAAGATACCGCATCACTCAAGCTACCTGTCTCTAGGACCAGAGAGAGGTTTCTCAAAAACCAAGCCGACCGATGAAATTGGATATTTCTATGAAAAGAAGCTACTTTGGCGCGCAACATTGATTTCCACCAGCAAGCCTATTCCGACCAATGGTGATGACGACGATCAGCCACCTCATAGGGAAGCGGCAAGCTACTACAGGGAACAGGCTGCAGCCCAGGGGGGAAACTACGCGGTCACAATGGAGAATCCTAAGACGTCCTCCCCTGAGACCTTGGTTATTGAGATCAGCGGATCAAAAGCCAAGCAAAAGAAATTGTATGCTGCTGGCCTTGTAACTGCTGTCAGTCAGCGTGCGCCAAGGGCAGGACACGGTGAGTGAGGAATTCTTTGCTGCAAATGGCGAGGTCATTAAGGTGGAAGAGCTTGAAATACCCAAAGCTCGTCAGCTCGCCAGGCACCTACTGGGTGAGTTGAATCCATGGGCTCGGCTTGTCGAAATCAGACGCGGCAACGCAAGATCTCCGCGAACTGAGTCGGTGATTTTCGAGGTTGACGTTGAGCTGAGCCAAGTCACTAAGCGTGATATTCGTCCCACCGAGCGGATTTGCGTGACTTTTGCCGATTCGGATGACAGATGGCCTGAAGTGCTTGCCCTTCGGACCGACTTCCCACTGGTCCCACATCTTAATCTGCAGGGCGAGGGATTCCCAAGGAGCCTTTGTTTGTACGAGCTGCTATATGCCGACGAAAGGTTACGGTGGACGGCAGTTAGCGTGGTCGAGCATGTTCGATCCTGGCTGAGCGAGACGGCGAGCGGCACATTGCATCAGGAAGACCAGCCCCTCGAACCCCTTTTCATCGGTGTACACGATATCATCATTCTGCCACTGGATATTTATCGAGGCAGCTGCCAGGGCCCGGAGGTCCTGAGCGTGTTCCGTTATGACCGGGAACCATGGGGGCAAGTTTTCATTGCCAATCGTGAGACATGTGGCGCACAGGACCACGATCCCAACAGTATCGCTATAACATACCTATGCCCACCAATAGAACATGGCATAATTCGATCTCTTCCGGAGAGTCTACTGGATCTTCATAAGGTCATGCTTGCGGCAGGGGGTGAACTTCTCGGAACCCTGCGCAAGCAAATGGGCAGTTGGCAGTGTGACAGCCGATTACTGCAAAGACACCTCATTCTTATTGTTATTTTTCAGAAAGTGCGTGTTGTTGGTAGACCAGTAGAGACTTATGAAAGTTGGGTTTTCATTACGCATCAGAATGTTGGCCTGGTTGGTGAAGCGTTAAACCTGTGGCAGCTGAGGAATAATGCGGTGGGTCGGCTCATCGGGACGACGGTCGAAGAGGACCGTGTGAGCGAAGTCACAATCGCGCCTCTAAATCCGGCTATTGCAATCAGTCGTGAGCTTGCCGCAAAACTAAATGGCACCAGTCTAGATGTGCGCAAGATCACTGCAGTTGGCATGGGTGCTTTGGGATCTCAGGCAACGTCCGTCCTCGCCCGCGCAGGCTATGGGCTGTGGACTCTGGTTGACGGTGATATCATGCTCCCGCATAACTTTGCTCGCCACGCGTTGCAGTATCAGTCCGTCGGCCTACCCAAAGCAGAAGCGATGAAAAGTCAGTTGGACACCGTTCTCGCAGAGTCGACAGCTGAGCAATATATCTTCGCTGATGTCCTGAATCCTGGAAATCAACAAGCCACACTGGACGCCGCTTTTGGATGCTCGGACGCGATTATTGATTTTTCGGCCTCGATCTCGGTAGCTCGGCACCTCGCTCTTGGGCTTTCTCCGAGCGCGAGGCGTGTTTCAGCGTTCTTGAATCCCACAGGAAGCTCACTAATCGTGCTCTCCGAGGACGCACACCGATACATTCGCCTTGATGCGTTGGAGATGCAATACTACCGTGCGGCTCTCACACGCGCGGAATTGAAAGATCATTTCAAGGCGGGCGACGATTCAATTCGCTACGCCAGATCCTGCCGCGATGTATCCAGTACGCTCCCTGGACAGCGTGTCTCACTTCACGCCGCCATTGCGGCCAAGGCGATCCGAGCGGCTCTGGCGATAGATGATGCCTGCATCGGAGTGTGGACGGCCACGGAGGATGACAGCGTCCAAGCTATCCATATCACTCCGTCTTCGACCATCGAAATTCAAGTTGGTCCGTGGAAGGTTATTACAGACGAAGATTTCGTCAGCAAGCTCACTAGTATACGAACAATGCACTTGCCTAATGAAACCGGCGGGGTTCTCCTCGGGGTGTGGGACCTTGTACGCCGCCTCATCTATATTGTCGATACGATTTCGGCACCTTCGGACAGCACGGGGAGGGTGACGACGTTCATTCGCGGGTGCAAAGGTCTAAAGCATGAGGTTGAGGCGGCGATAGTGAAAACCGGCGGAATGGTACAGTATGTGGGCGAATGGCACTCGCATCCGGGCGGATATGGCACGACACCAAGCAACGATGATTGCCGAGTATTCGAGTGGATATCAGACTTGACAAGAAAAGACGGATATCCACCAATCATGTTGATTGTCGGCGCGAGTGGCTTCGAGTGGTTTGCCGAACATATGCCAAACGGGGAATCCTCCGCAGGCTAACTGATCGGCTTATAACCGGATTCCTGGCGGCGGGTCTGACGCATGAAGAGAATTTCTTTTGCAATCGACGAATACGACCTGCGAGCTCGACTCTTTCCGGCAATTCTAGTAACGCTCCCAGCGGTGGTTACTGTGTATGTGCTAATGCCTGCCACTCATAGTGCGGGTGGTCTGGTGTCCGGGAGTGCTCTGGAATCAGCAATTCTTTTCTGGCTCATTCGAATCGCCCGTGATCAAGGCAAAAGGATTCAGGACCAACTCTATACGAAGTGGGGTGGTAAACCAACCACTGCCATGCTTCGACATTCGGACCGACGATTTGATCCTTTCACAAAGGACAGGTACAAGAAAGTACTTTCCAAGATCTCCGGGTTGTCGTTTCCGAATGAGAACGACGAAATAGCAGATCCCCTGCGCTCTGATCATTTGTATGAATCAGGCGTCAGGGCTCTAATCGAGGTGCGGCGCGGAAAGTCGTACAGATTGATTTTTTCGGAGAACTGTAACTTTGGCTTCATTCGGAATCTCCTTGGTTTGAAACCAATTGGTCTGTGCGTGGCGATCATCAGTTTGACAGCCGACGCCCTCGCAATCTGGAAACGCCGAGTTATGGCTCCGAACACGTGCTGGATTCCGATTGCCGTGTCTGCTGTCATCATTTCTCTCTTAATGGGCTTTGTCACTCAGGATGCAGCCAAGAGATCAGCCGAGGCATACGCTGAGGCTTTGCTTAGGTCTTGCGAGCAGGGAAGGGCGCGCCAACGTGCAACTAAGGCGGGTGGCGCAGGCGTCGGTTCGTGACGTCTGCGACATGCTGATGCCGCTTGAGGCTGAGGGAAGAACAGGATTGAAAGAGCAGGATTCAGGATTCAGGATTCGGGATTCAGGTCCGACTTCAGGACTCCGCTGGAGTCCGTCGGACTCCAGCAATCGGAGATTCGGGATTCAGGAAGGCTTTTCCTTCAAATTCACCACCACGCTCGCCGACCTGCGAAGCGAGCTGGGCTTCCGCATTGTCGGATACGCTCTCATCCCGCAGGGCGGGACTGTCACCTATTGCTCTGGCATGAAATGCTGAATTGTGAATGCTGAATTATGAATGAAGGGCGCCAAATATTCTTGCCCCCGCTTAGGCGTAAATATAGGGGAACCACGGTACCCGCAGTTGAGTCACAGCAACGAAAGCCTGCGTTGGGGACCATTCAGCTCCAGCCGTAACGAGTTGAGAACGTCACGTCCGAGCAGAGCTTCACCCGAGCTTATAGGGATAATGCGAACCAAGTGGGAATGACTGTCTGGAAGTGACAATCGCGCCGCGTACAGGGGTTTGATCTGCCTCGATCCGTCGTAGCCTTCTACTTGAACCTCGTCGACCTCGAGCAAGGCAAGCGCTTCGATGAGGTAAGCGGGAAGGCAGGTTAGGTCGGCTCCCGAATCGCAAAGGGCGGATATCTGTTCAGTTGGTTGAGCCGCCGCTCCCACCGGCAGGGAAACAGCCACCGTCAGCACTGGCGCGGGCGGGTCATATTCGGTGCCGTACCCGAAGGTCAGAGCCATCTCAGCTCTCAGCGTGCCAGCCGTGGCGAAGGTATGCGGTAAGCTTTATGCGTTCCCACAAAAGGCATGAAGATGCGCCGATAGCCAAAGCCTTTGTAAACCCGCTCCGCCAGCGCAGAAAAATCGGTATCAGAGTCCAGAATTGAAGTCCCTAGAACGGCGATATAGCGGCCGCTATAAGCATTCCAAATGTGGGCCTTGTTAGCCGCGATAAACCTCCGCTCCTCAAGGAAAAAACGAAACCCCTGAGAGGATTCATCGACCACTTCCGCGTTGGGAGACTTCACAGATTCACTTGGCATCGTCTCGTCCTACGGGACCATTTCCTAACTTATCATAGTTCCAGATCAATGCGAAGCTACTTCTTGAGCAATTCTTTGCTTACGTCGGCGACTGGGTGCGGCAGCTCGTACTCGATCGCTACCGTCCAGCGCTGGGTCGCTGTGAAGTCGCCGAAGTCGACCAGTACGAGCAGCCCACACCCACCCGCCCAGGGCGCGATGCAGACAATGCCGGCCTCAAAGTCGGGGCGACCGAAGGGCAGGTTTCAGGTGTCAGGTGTTAGGTAACAGGGGCTAGTACTACTACGTTAAGTTATTGACCTCCCACAGGAGGGGTGCTAAGCTTCGGTCCATGACCGAGAGCGAAATCGTGAAATGTCGAAAGCGCTTGGAACAATTCTTGGCCGACCTGCTGGAGC
>Ga0326728_10011324_pt1 | contig 20434 bp, 21 predicted proteins | sample MB3enrmetagenome_FD_207602 | JGI IMG/M metagenome (GOLD analysis project Ga0326728, IMG submission 207602) | Lab enriched peat soil microbial communities from McLean, Ithaca, NY, United States - MB31MN | ecosystem: Environmental > Terrestrial > Soil > Wetlands > Peat | place: USA: New York... | reverse complement strand
AAGCAACTCACTAAATCGTCGCGAGAGTGTTCGAGTGTATTGTACGCGTAGTCTCGAACTATCCGGTCCGCTTCTCTTCTCTGCTCCCGAAGCTTATACCCGCGAAAGCCGGGTAAAATGAGCATTAAGCGTTCTAGGGGCTTTTCACTTTCCTGAACCCTTTCGAGTGGGGGCTTCGCTGTCAAACCTCGTGAACCACATAAACGGGTCTCGGCCTGTCGCCTTTAAGGATTTGATGGCGGTGTCACGTTTTAGATGAGTTTGAAGTCCTCTCCTGGAAGGTCGCCTTGGATGATCTGGCCGGAAGCTCCATCCAAAAGGACTTGGAACCGTTTGTCCTTGTAGGCATATGTGAGGAACCATACTGGGGCGTGGAGGTAGTATCTCCCTGAGACGTCGAAGTTGGTCTTGATATCTGTGATTTTATCAATCCTATCCTTGGCTAAGTATTGGTGGAGGTTGCTAATTTCATCGCGGGCACGCTCGACTGCGTCCTCAGCGTTCATCTCGCTGTTCAACACTTTCGCGCCCTTCTCAATCTTAGTCGCCTCGAAGGCAATCTTTCCCTCCATCGAAAGGTGGTAGGAGCGGGTTGGGAAGTCTGTTTGCGTACGTGCAAGAACTAACCAGTCGTAGTGGTCGGTGATGTCGCCCTCTCTCTCTTCGGCGGGCGAGATTCTTTCGAAGATTCCTTTGTAATGCGAAGTTGCTTCGCCGCTCACAACCCAGAATGGTAAGTAAACTAGGTTCTGTTCGATTAGGGAAGATTTTTTGCTCAAGTCTTTGGGTGCGACAAAACTATTCTTCATCCATCCCTTTATCGTATCAAAAACCTGCGCTGGGGGAAGTGTGTTCAGGATGAGTGAATGTTCGAATTCAAACGCTTTTCCGGTCTCGACGACGCTTGTAAAGCCGCAGTAACCACATGTGATTAGTATTTCGCCGGGTTGAACCGGTAAGGGGGCTCCACAATGGGAGCAACTGATCTGGCTTGCAACCGCTACCATGCAGGGGTCACTACGTGGAGAGCAGGAGGAGCTAGGCTTTAATGGGCTCGGTGGTTTAGGTGGTTAAGATTTCGGTAGGTCGAATCGGAAATGGGTAACCTAACTCAGTTGAAGGGTACGATGCTCTTCACGATCTTGATCACTCTCGTGATCTTCTTTGGCTTCATAGTTGTGGTCTCGTTCTTCATCAGCTACGCTACAGATCTTGAACTCGACCCCGGCTCGATATTGATTGGCGCTTTGATCCTTGCCTTGTTCTTCATGCTCATTCAGTTTGCAATCAGCCCATCCATCGTTAGGTGGAGCACTAGACTCCGTTACCTACAGCCCGGCGAGAACGCTTGGCTGGAGGGTATGGTAGCGAAGCTGGCTCAGCAAGCAGGGGTCAAGGTGCCTCGCCTCGCAATTGTTCCTGATCGAACACCGAACGCATTCGTGTTCGGCAATTCCTCCAACAACATGACCCTCGCCGTAAACCAGGGCCTGCTTGATCAACTGAAGGAGGATGAGATTCAAGGTGTACTTGGTCATGAGATCGGTCACATTCGCCACAAGGATTCAATTATTATGACATTCATGTCAGCCGTTCCGCTCGTTGCTTTCGTAATTGTTCGAATGGCCTTCGGGTTCGGGTATATTGGGGGGATGGGTGGAGGCCGGAGGGGCAAGAACAACGGTGCAATCTACATCATACTCGCAGGAGTAGTTGCGCTCATCGTGTATTTCGTTGCTCAACTGCTCGTACTACGGTTGAGCCGTTTGAGAGAATCCTACGCAGACGCGTTCTCAGCCTACCTTACAGCGGCGCCGAGGGAACTAGAAAGCGCATTGGCGCGAATTACCTATGGTCTCTCGCTCAGCCCCGAAGAACCCCACGGCGCTCGGGCGCTCTATATTTCCGACCCGGCCCTCGCGAAACAAGAGATGAGTCAGGTTATGGAGCACGTCAACCAGTACGACTTGAACAAGGACGGGGTTTTGGATGAGCATGAGCTTGAGTTGGCGATGGAACAGGAGGCAAAATCAAGGTGGGGCAACCTGAACCGAGCCTTCGCCACGCATCCTCCTACCTACAAACGCCTACAGTTACTCAGACAGATCGATCAGGAAATTCAGAGCCGCGGGCCGCAGACGGCAAACATCTACGAACACGCCTAAGATGTAACCTTGAGTGAATCGAATTGACGCTATCACGCAACAAGGCGCGCGATGAGCTGTCCAAGCTAGGAAACTGGGCGCTCAGACAAAGTATAATCTCAAGAAAATTCGTCTTCGCCAACTTTGTTCAAGCAATGCGTTTCGTTAACAGGGTTGCTAGACTCGCGGAAGCCGCTAACCATCATCCAGACATCACGATAAACTACAACAGAGTAAAACTCTCTCTCACCACTCACGACGAAGGCGGACTGACGATGAAGGATTTCAGATTAGCAGGTAGAATCAACAAGCTCGCAAAGTGAACGCGAGGAGAAGTTTAGAGAAGCTCGATCTCGATATAGACTTTTTCAGGAGTTTGAATTCGCATCAGGCGTTTGAGAAAACGCTCGTTCGGATCAACGTCGATCAGCCGCTTGTGGATTCGCATCTCCCAACTATCCCAAGTGTGGGTACCTTCGCCACAGGGGCTCTTTCGGGTCGGGACCCATAGGCGTTTTGTTGGAAGCGGAATTGGCCCGCGTAATTTCACACCGGTGCGGTCGGCGATCTTCATGATCTCGCCGCATATGCTGTTCAAGCCCTGGGGGTCAGTGCTTGACAGACGAATTCTTGCCTTGTTCGCCATAGCTCTTCAGTCCATTTAGGTGTGAAACAGGCCCCTAGGCCCGCGTGCCGTTTAAAAGGAGTTCGGAGAGCGGTTGCGAAGTTGTTCGTCGTCCGCGCTTTTCAGCGTGTCGACTCGCGCATAGCGGTAGCGTAACCTAGCTTTCCTCAGGAATGATGCTCACTCTAACCTCAGCGAACAGTGTCGTGGGAGCCTGCAGTCACAGCGCATGGGTCCTGTTGCAGAGGATGGGGCAAGTTCTAATGGTACAGCTCAACGAAAGCGGCGCCGCTTTCCCGGAAACAGGCGCCGTATTCCCGAGCGACAGCCTCCGCTAAGCTACGGAGGAATTTTGAAGAAAAGTCCAACGGCTGAGGAGTTTACGTTTTCTTTTCAGTCAGTTGGGCTTTTTCTGTGATTTGCTGAACGATGCCGACGGCTATTGTGCTTCCCATGTCTCGGATTGCGAATCTTCCTAGCTGTGGAATCTCTGAGTATGATTCGATGGCTAGCGGGCGTAAGGGTTTGATCTTTACGAGGGCGGCGTCGCCTGTTTTGAGGAAGTCCGGCTTCTCTTGTGTTACCTGGCCTGAACGCGCGTCGATCTTCTGGACGAGTTCGGTGAGTGTGGCCGAACATGTGGCGGTGTGTGTGTGGAGGACTGGTGTATAACCGGCGGCTATTGCGGTTGGGTGGAAGACTACGATTATTCGTCCCACGAATTCGGCTGCGACGGTTGGGGGTTTGTCTGTGTGCCCTGCCACATCGCCCCTATGGACGTCGGTCTTTGCTATGCCCCTTACGTTGAAGCCTATGTTGTCTCCTGGCAAGGCTTGTGGGATCTTGGTGTGGTGGGTTTCGATGTCCTTGCATTCGCCTTTGACGTTGGCGGGCATGAAGATGATGTTGTCACCCACCTTGAGTATTCCAGTTTCTACTCGGCCTACTGGGACTGTGCCGATACCGGTGATTGAGTAAACATCTTGGACTGGGATGCGGAGGGGTTTGTCGGTTGGTTTGGGTGGTTCGGTGAACGTGTTCAACACGTCTAGTAGGGTTGGTCCCTTGTACCACGGCATCTTGGGCGAGGGTTTGATCAGGTTATCTCCGATCCAGCCGGATACTGGGACGAATTGAATCTTGGAGGTGTCATATCCGACGACCTTCAGCAGTGACTCCATCTCCTTCCTACACTCATTGTAGCGCTCCTCGGAGTAGTTGACGGTGGAGTCGTCCATCTTGTTGATCGCGACTGCCAGTTGAGCTACGCCGAGGGTTCTGGCTAGGTAGGCGTGTTCTCGGCTTTGGCCTCCAGGCCCAACGCCAACTTCGAATTCTCCTTTCTTTCCAGAGACGACCAGTATGGCTGCGTCGGCTTGGCTTGTGCCTGTGATCATGTTCTTGATGAAGTCACGATGGCCTGGGGCGTCGATGATTGTGAAGAAGACCTTGTCGGTCTCGAATTTCTCAAACCTAAGGTCGATCGTCACTCCACGTTCTCTTTCTTCCTTTAACGTGTCGAGAACCCATGCGAACTTGAATGTTTCACCAGCGCCTAGCTTGTTCGATTCATCTGCGTACTTGGCGATGGTCTTCTCGTCCACATTACCAGTGTCAAAGAGCAAATGGCCGGTCATCGTGCTCTTTCCATGGTCGACATGGCCTATGATGATCAGGTTAAGGTGTGGTTTCTTAGCCGAAGACATTCTTCATCTTTCCAATGATTTTGATTCGTTAGTCAACACCTGTACCCAGTATTTAAGGCTTAGAACGGAACGAAGAACGAAAAACATCCGCAGAACTTATTCTGTGAAAGAATTGCGCGAGAAATCGCGTCTAACGCGACGCTAGGGCCACTCGTTCCATCTCGTCGCGTTTCCGCACTGCGAAGCTTCTGTTGTCCCGTTGGGCGGCGTAGGTGATTTCTTCTGCGAGACATTCGTCGACCGTCTTCGGGTTGCTGTAAGATGCCTGGCGCGCGCCGTCCGTCATGAAACGCAGCGCAATATCGATCCTTCTTTGGGGGGCGATGTCGACTGAGATGGGGTAGACGATTCCACCGTAGGCGACCCGTGTAACATCCTCAGCGGGTGCTGTGTTCTCAACGGCTTTTACCAAGACCTCAATCGGGTTCTTGCCCGTTTTCAGGTTGATGATCTCCATCGCGTTCCGCACGATCCCAACCGCCTTCGCCTTCTTGCCGCCAACCCTGCCGGGGCGCATCATGTTATCCACAAGGCGTTCGACAATGTTCAGCTGGGACTTGCGAAAGCGCTTATGTTCATGCCGTCCGCCGCTGTGAGGGTAAAGGATGGGTTTCGAGGAAAGATATTTCTCGAGTCCGGGATCTGTGACCTCAATGTCTTCGGTTCCCCATTTCTCGAATAGTTTGATCTCGGGCGGCTTCCTACTCATGAACGCAGACCTTTTCTTCGCTGATTTTCGATAGGCTACCCGATTCGCGGTATTAAGCGTTAAGATCGGAAAACAGTTGAACGCTGGTAGTGTTTCTTGCCTTAGCGTTTACTATGGGCGGGATACAGGATTGCCGATATCAAAACTAGTGTATACACCCCACCAGTAAACCATGAGAACCCATAGCCGAATGATAGAACCATTATAGAGAACATTATAGGGGAGAAAAATCCCGCTAACATCTGTATCGTGTTTACCCAACTCACCGCCAGGGATTCGTATTCGGCCGATGCCGCCATGCTATCACGTGCAGCCAAATACCCGACAGTGAATGAACCGCTACCGAACCCGCCAAGAATGCTTGAAGCTACTGCAAATGGTACGGTGCCCATGGCGTCCAGCGCCAATCCACAAGCCAACATCACCCCCAAGGAGAAGAGCAGCAACCGCATGTTCTTGGTCTTGCTGTAGAGCATCCCGCATAGAGGAGAAGCGACTATCGCACATAACGGGGTGAGGCTGCCGATGATGCCCGCGAAGCTTGGGCTGAGATGAAGCGACTGTTCAAGGTAATAGACCATGAAGCTGCTAAGTAGAAACGTGCCTGATCCGAACCCGAACAATTCAAGTGAGAGCAGAACTAGCCATCGGTTCGAGAGAATCCTACGCAGATCTTCGGCCTTGACTACGAAATCCGAACGCAATTCATCCTTTGGGACCTTCAGGAAGATGAGTACGCCTCCCAAGAGACTTAGCGCACCACTCGTTACCAAGCTGAATCTCCAGCCGCCCATCTCGGCTAGGACTTACCACGTGAAAAGGCCTAGTGTTCCTCCAAGGTAGAAGGCACTCTGGAATGTGCCTACCCCGAATCCCTGAGATTCTCGCCGAAAAGTTCGAGCAACCAATGTTACTCCTGGAGCAAAGAAAAGGGCAGAGCCTACTCCAACTATGAACCTGAGGAGTACGAGTTGACAGAACTCAGCAGTGAGGGCTGTTAAGGTGACAGCGGTCGATGCAATCAGCACACCTATGATGGCGGTGTTCCTTGCGCCATACTTAGCTGCAATAATGCCACCAGGAACTTGGAATAACCCGACGCCAATGCAGAAAGAAGCGGCGGTAATTCCCAACCCTGACACATTCAAGTTGAAATCGTACGCTATGAACGCGAAAAGAGCCGCGATGTTATACCAGTTAACCGCGTAAATCGTCCTAGAGAAAAAGAGGGAAGTGTATGCGCCTCGGTCAATCAAACGCTTCAGCGTCGCCCAACTCGCAATGACGGGCGCCTCTGCCATTGAAACTAAAGAACGCTCCTGACGGTTGTGCTGTTTGCAATCGCTTAGCCCCCATTCGCCTTCACTGGTCGAGTCATCTCACAGAAGACCAGACACCCGTGAGTTTTCAAAAGGAATTGAAAAACAACTCCTGAGCTGCTGGCGAGATGAATGGCAGTGGCAGCATCCCCATACCAAAACGTATGGGGATGAGCTCATCCGCGAGGCGTTCTAGTTACTGAAATGCGCGACCTGTGATGATGGCTGTGGCCTGCATTTGCGCGGTTGTTTTGCACCCTAGAACCCTAGTTCGCTCATCGCACTTAGCGTCTCGGTGGCTTCTCGCATGATTTCCTCAATGACTTCTGCTACAGGTCTGATCTCGTGCACTATGCCGATGCTCTGACTGCATGGGATAACGCCGGCGTTCAAGTCACCATCTTCATACATCTGCTTGGTTGCTGTGCCAGCGACCACGGAGAGGATTTTGTTCAAATCAGCATGCTGTGATTCCAGCTCGGCTACCTTAATTGCGGCTGGGTTCTTCCAAGCCCGAACCGTATTCTGCAAGGACCCAAGAATTGGTAATGTATCCACTTCTGTCGCAGAAGCCAAGGCTCGCTTCAGATTATCGTGAATGGGACATTCAACAGTCACGAGCAATCGTGTACCGATAGTGATACCATCAGCGCCTAAGGCCAAAGCTGCAAGTAACCCGCGTCCGTCTACTATGCCGCCTGCGGCAAGCACAGGCACGTTGAGAGATTTGACCGCGCGTCGGACAAGAGTCATCGTGGTCAGTCCAATTTCACCAATGTGACCGCCTCCCTCGCTGCCAAAGACGGTCACGGCGTCCACCCCGGCTTTCTGTGCACTCAATGCGTGTCGAACGCTGACGCACTTGTGCATTGTCGTGACGCCACCGGCCTTGAGTCGCGCAAGTAAGTTCTCGGGCGGACGGTGCCCACTCGTTTCGACTATTGGAACATGCTCCTGTAGAATAACATCAGCGTAAAGGTTATTGTCTATAGGTCTAAGTGCTGGAAAAAGACTCAAGTTCACGCCGAATGGGTTGTCTGTTAAATTCCTCACCTTCTGCACAGCTTTGCGGAACTCGTCCTGGCCGGCATACATGGCGGACGCCATCATGCCTAACGCACCCGCGTTTGAGATCGCAGCCACGAACTCCGGTCTTGAGACGTGCATCATGCAGCCGCCGACGATTGGGTACTTGATGCCGAACAGTCTGGTTACTCGAGTCTCGAACATACACTGCCTCCAACCAAAGAATAGGTCCTAGTCTTCGTGAGAAGTTTCGCGGAGCTGAGAATTTGAACCTATAGACGTGATTCCATTGACGATAGTCGACGTGTAATCCGCTGAAAAGCCGGAAGTGCATCCTAAGCTAATGCTTCTTGCTGACCACTGCACGCGCATCCAACGCTGCTGGTCACTGGAAGTAAAAGCCTTGGGTTCGGCTTGTCGTAATCTTTGTGACTCGATTACTAGAACAGGTGGGTCCGGACTCTTGATCCTCATGTGTGTTCAAGTGCAATTTCAAGATCGGCAATCAAGTCTTCGACATCTTCTATTCCAAGCGATAATCGCACCATGGTGTTGTTGAGTCCGATCTCCTCTAATTCTTGAGGAGTCAAGTAGTAGTGAGATGAGTAAACTGGCATCGAGACGAGGGACTCGACTCCTCCCAAGCTGAGACCGTGGATAATGAGCTTCAGGCTCTCAATGAACTTTACGGCCTTTTTTTCGGTATCTAATTCAAAGCATACTACGCCACCAAATCCTCGCATCTGACGCTTGGCCAACTTATGCTGTGGATGAGATCTGAGTCCCGGGTAGTAGACTCTCTTCACCTTGGGATGATTCTCCAAGTACTCCGCCACCTTCATAGCGTTCAAATTCTGCCTTTCCATTCTGAGAGCCATAGTCTTTAGACCCCGCAGAGTAAGGTACGCAGCAAAGGGGTCGATTACTCCACCATAGACCTTGAGCGTCTTCCTCGCTGACGCTATGAAATCACGTGATCCAACTATCATCCCTCCGATCAAGTCGTTGTGGCCACCATAGTATTTGGTCATGCTCACCAGAACAACGTCTGCTCCCATTTCGAGGGGAATCTGGTTCACGGGTGTCGCAAACGTATTGTCCACCATGAGCTTCAAGCCATGGTGTCTGGCTATTCGAGCGGCGCATTCAATGTCAGCGATTCTAAGGTCAGGGTTTGTTGGTGTTTCAACGAACAGCACCTTAGTCCTCTGAGTAACAAATTTCTCAGCTGCCTCGATGTTTCGCGTGTCCACGAAGTGTGTCTTGATCCCGAACTTCGTCAGGCTGTGTTTGAGGATGTTGTACGTCCCGCCGTAGAGCATGTTCGAGGAAATTATCTCATCCCCTTGCGCAACCAATGTAAGGACGGCAGTGGCGGTAGCAGCCATGCCCGAGGACGTCGCCAACGCGTCCTCTCCGCATTCTAGAGCAGCGGCCTTTCTCTCAAGTACACGCTGTGTTGGCGAAGTTGGTCTGGAGTACATGTAGCCTTGCGCTCCATCTTCAACCCCAGCATTATAGGCAATCACATCTTTCATGGAGTCAAATGCATAGACTGCAGACTGGTAGATGGGTGTTGGAATTGATTTAGTGACTTGATCTATCGTCTCCCCTGCATGAACACATGCAGTCAACAAATGCCTACTGAGCAATCCTCTAGCTTCCTGAACCTTTTCGGGTCCTCGGGCAAGAATGTTCAGTTGCTCATTTAAATTGGCTGATGAAGCCTGCTCGTGCAGCAAAGAAATTGGTCGCCCATCGTAATGAGAGATAACGGATCCTCGCCAGTAACGTTTGTGCGAAGCTCAAAGGGCTGCCGAGGTGGCGACGAAACCCTCACTATACCTCGTTAACGAAGGACGAAAACTAATAATCTTCAAGGAGGCTCCATCAGAGTGAAGTCTATCAAGGAATTATGAAAGTGTAAGGTGATGAAGTTATGAAAGCTGTAGTTTTCTTTGGTGATAGAAAAGCAGCAATAGTGGAACGTAAGGATCCGGAACCCAAGCGGGGCGAAGTCGTCGTCCGCATGAAGGCTTCCGGGATCTGTGGAAGTGACATGCACAAGTACAGACTCCCCCGGAAAGAGTTTCTGGAGCAAGGTCTTGAGAACCTGATTCAGGACATGAACCAGGTGGAATTGTCGAGGAAATTGGAGAAGGAGTCGAGAATGTCAAGGAAGGAGACCGCGTTATGGTGCATCACGGTGCAGGCTGCGGCTATTGCCCCGAATGCTTAAGTGGCTATCATCAGCTATGTAAGAAACTGTTTCTGCTTGGGACGCCGCCGACTGATGGCTCTTGGTCGGACTTGATGCTTTCTCGAGCTATAGGCTGCATAAAGTTGCCTGAGCGCCTAAGCTTCGCCGATGGAGCCATAATGGGATGTACTGGGGGATCAGTATTCCGTATATTTGAACGCCTTAACGTTTCAGCATATGATACGGTCGCAATATATGGGGTGGGTCCCCTTGGATTATGCGCCGTATTGTTAGGAAAGGCCATGGGCGCAAGAACGCTAGCGGTAGACTTGGGAAACGAACGATTGGATTTTGCGAAAAAACTCGGCGCAGACGAAATAATTAACGCAATGACAACAAACCCTGTAGAAGCCATTAAGTCATTAACAAAGCAAAAGGGCGCCAGTGTCGCAATCGACTTCTCCGGTAACGCAACAGCCAATGTGCTGCGTAGCCTCGAATTTGGCGGGAGAGCAGGAATTATCGGTCTTGGTCATGACACTAGAGACGGATTCCTTCTCAAGACGGGTGACATACTTTTTAGGAATCTGACAGTGGTGGGCAATCTTATCTTCCCCATAGACACTCCTAGGAAAATGATCGATTTCTTGCTACTCCACAATATCTCTCTGGACAGGATAGTTACACACAAGTTCCCTCTAGAAAAAGCACTAGAGGCATTAGAACTCTTTGACACGTTGAAGACTGGCAAAATTATGCTTGTATGGTAATCTTACTTCTTTCTTTTTCTCTGTTTTTCTTTGAGGTTAGGTGGCCTTGGTCAGAATATTGGCGTCTTAGATGAGGCGGTTGGGAACGCTCAGGCACTCCCAACGTGTTGAGTATAGCTGGTGCGCCCCCAAAAAAAGGAGGTACGGCTTGATGCCTACTTTAGATCGAGTGCCATCCAGAGAGCTATTTCTTTGCTTGAATTGGAGTAATATCGGTCATTGTAGCTGCACTTTCTGAAACCCGCCTTTTTGTAGAGATCAACTACGGGATTGAGAGAAGGCGCTTCCGCAATCAGACACCGGTATGGGGTTTTTCTTGATCTTTCAACGAGAAAGTTAAGCAGTGTGAAGCCTAGACCTTTTCTTCTATATTGAGGCTCGACAAAAATATTCGATATTTGAAGCGTGTTGTTCCAGTCGTAGTAAATCAAACCCGTGAAGCCAATAATGGATCTGTCATTCATCAGAACGAACATTTCTGAATTTTTCGAACTGATGAGTCCTCTCCAGTTCCTACCGATTTCGAACTTGAACTTCTTGCTGAGCCTCTTTATTTCCGATAAGTCCCTAAGAGTGGCTTTTCTGATTTTCATATTTCAATCCTTATTCCCATAGTCGTGCGCAAACACACGAGGGCCGCAGACAATCAATCCCACAGCTCAAATGCCTTGTCCATCTTTAACTCTAATTCTCGTTCCCCGAAATCTAATATGTGCAGAGACCTCATCCCGTAACTGTTGCGGGTAGCCTTGTCTAGCAAGTCCCAATCGAAGGCTCGTTTCTCAACTCGAATGTCCAACGGAGATTACCTCAGCCTAACAATATGGCCAGGGAAATCAGATGCAACTGCTGAAGTGTTAACGGTTCAAGTGCGCCATCAATCTGAGCAAGGGTGGGAGACACTTGCCAGGTTAGCCGTTTACAGAACGGCGGATGGCAGGTACTCACAGCTTCCTGAGAGACCACCTATATCTACAGGCATGGCTACATCTGAACCAATTGATCTTGCGTAATCTGGGAAAAACACCAATTCGCGGATTTTGTCTGCCAGGAGCTTATTTGATTCGGTTTCGTGGACCTTCAGGGTAGCATATACGAAGATATTGTCGTTTAGCCAGTAGAGCTTCATCCCCATACGTAAACGTATGGCGGTGGCAGCATCCCCGTTGAATTGGTACTCCTCGCACCGGCGGTTTCTTCAGAATCTCCTAAACCCTGTGATCCCATCAGCGCCTGGGCGCTCGCCTTACGACTGCTCTCTTCCGAGCCTCATCGGGTTCGACGATGAAGAGGTGAACCTTTCCCTTCAGAAGGGTTCCTCCTTACGCTGGCCCGGTGGGGCAGAATCTCATCGTTGACCCTGAAGGCCTACCGAAGTCCGGAGATACCTCTCCCCCGGGTTAACGGCTCCCCGCGTGTAGCCGATTTCGGGTCACAGGGAACGGCTGGCTCCCCGATCCTCCTACCACCGCCAAAACAAACAGGGCTGAAGTCGTCATATAAACCGTCCCAAGCTCACCCAAACTTTCCTAAACAACAACTCAATCTAAATCCAAAACCAAAACAAAACGAGCAGGCGGCTGTAAGACAGTCGACAGGGGGGTGTATAACACCCTCCCACCTCATCGAGATCGAACAGCCGAGGGGCACCCGCATCGAAGCGGCGTATGCTAGGGCTCTGCAACAACAACCTGGATGCGCTGTCCCCACAAAGTCGAACCCAACAACGCCCATCTCATGCCGACTCTTCCCCACAGACCACCCACAGCCTACCTGCCATAGAAAACTATCCCCCCCAGGGGTCGCAGGTAGAAAAAGCACACTTGGGAAGTTCTCATCAACCGTTCTCGGTGTATGTTCCGACGCGCCCAGCCGGACAAAGAAAGCGTGCGCGAAAACGCCCATGTCAAGCGGTGTTAGGCTGCGATCGCCCCGAGCATCAGACACGCCTCACAGAGCTCATGAGGAGTCGGGTCTCCGCATTTCTCGCACTCCTGCAGTTCAGCCAGGGGGGTTTCCGCCGCAAGTAAGGTGCGCAGTTTTTCAGCCGATTTCTGAAGTGTAAACTTGCTACCTGGGTGTTTTAAATCCATCTGGTTGAGGAAACTGCGAATATCATTCCTCAAAGCCTCATGTCCGTGGGGGCAGGTGATACTCTGAAACTCGGTCCCAGTCAAGTATGCGTAGAGTACGATCTCTTTCTCAGGTATCTCTCCAAGAGGCTTGATGCGGGGTAGAAACTTGCCTCTGGGATCCCGCAGAACTGGGCCTGAGCGGACGATCCTTACCGGGTCGCCGTGCAACATGTTCAGGAGGATCGTCTGAACTTCATCGTCTAAGTTGTGGGCTGTCGCTATCTTGGTCGCCCCAACCATCACGGCCGCCTTGTTGATCGCTTTTCTCCGAAACACACCGCAATATGAGCAGGGTGTCTGGCCTAATTTCATCCTGGCGATCTCGTCAGTCGTAATGCCGAAGAGTTCGCGGTAGGAGACAACCACCTGCCTCACGCCAAGCCTATCGCAAGCCTTTCGCGTCAGGTCTAGCGCCTCATCCCTGTACCCATCTATCCCTTCATCCACGCTTACCGCGGTCAGCGTAGTTCGCGGAAACCTTCCCTCAAGCTTCACGAGAAGGTTCAAGAGCGTGAGGCTGTCCTTTCCACCGGAAACCGCGACGGCAACGTGGTCGTTATACTCCAGCATCTTATGCCTGATCATGGTTTTGCGGAACCTTTCCTCGATCGCTTCACGAAAGCATCTCGAACAATATGCGACCCCCTCATGTTCCCTCACGTACACCGCCTGCTCTGAGCAGTAGGTGCATGCGTCAGGCGCCAATTCTCTTAAAACCTCACGAAGCCGAATCTAAGGAACGAGAGTCCAACGTTCAACAGCAGGATACCATACGCCGCGGCGTTTGCGATTGTCCGAATTTCCTTAGTTCTCTTAATGCCGAAAAGGGTCAGGGCTGAGTCTAAGAATTTATCGCCGTCGAACGGGGCCATCGGAAGCATGTTGATGAGCGCCACGCTCGTCAGAACAATCGAGGACCAGTACTCTGCGTGGAGGAGCGTATTCGGAAAATCCGGCGAAAGAAACGGAACTTTCGGGTTGTATACGATAAGGTCGGTTAAGCCCCCAATCCCAATCAGAGCGTGACTTGAGTTTGACGGGTCAGCGGCGGTCCTCACCGGAAACGTTCCGCGCTGGGTCCCTAACACGACCTCTTGCCCGGGTTTAACACCTCCCATGAATTTCATTATGTCTGTTATACTGGAAATTCTCGTTCCATTGATAGCTGTCACTATATCTCCCGCTTGTACGCCCGATGAAAACGCAGGGAGATTAGTAGGTACGGAACCTACTGAGACTCCGGTTGAAGAAACGTTGTAGAAAGGTGTCATGGTCGCTGAGAAGTTGGAGAGGAGGACGATACACAGTACGCCAAGAACTAAGTTGGTATATGACCCGGCAGCGAATACCCGAAGTTTGGTGACCTCTCCGGCTTGGTTCAACTTCTCCTCGTCGGGTTCAACAAAGCCACCCATCAATACGTGGGCAAAGAATGCACCTGTGGACTTCAGGGGGACCCCTTCTCCCAAGCTCGCGATTCCATGCGAAAGCTCATGAGTTATGACGACGATTGAAAGAGCGAAAACTAAGTATGGGAAAGTCTGGAAGCTAACAAACAGCCCGGGAACGGGGACTATCGGCTGAACGGAGACTGCTTGTTGCGACCTGAAAAATAGGTTGAGGAGATTTTGTGTGAGTTCATAGAAGATGAATACCATTGACCCGACGCCGGTTACAATGCCTAGGTTCCAAATCGTGCGCCAAAACGTAGGCCTCCAAGCTGAGATTCGTGCGATCCAATTATTCAGCCGCGAAGTTCGATAGAGAAGGTAGAAGGGTGGTCCAGAAATTCCGAACCTGTCTGCCCGAAAAGACCACCATGCTACGCATATGATCGCCCAGACTGCGAGGTAGATGGCGAGAATAGTGAAGACCGATGTCAATCTGGGTCTTCGGCAGTGAAATTAAGGTGTTCAACTAAAACCTTTCTGGAAGAAAAGATAAGCCGCGTCGTCGCGTTCTCGACTTGTGGCAGTAGAAGAGAAGCTGTCCGGATCGCGCGAGACGTTGTAAATTGACGGCTCGCAGCATGCGTGAACATCCTCCCTGTGACTTCTTCTTTCGTTGGCAGGGCAAGGTCTAGAATGAATCCGAGTGGCTTGTGTTAATTAAAGCCAGGTTGGAGGTTCTTGCAAAATTGAAGAGACGAATTTCAAAAATTAACCGGTATGAAGTTCCCGAGATCGTATCGTTGAAGATCAACGATGGCTTACTCTCCTATCTGAAATGGATGGACAATGAGACGCAGGTAACGCGACGCGGCAACCTGCGATACCCGCGCAAAAATCGGGGAATCCTTAATAGTTCGACTAAATTATCCGCGAGCTCCAAGACGGGAAAAATGCAGTGAGCCCAGAAGAAGAAGACAAAGTCGTCGAAGCACTCGAAGAACTACGAATCAACTACAACCTTAGACAGTGGCGAGTCTGCTCCTTGATTTGTGAATCGCTGGCAGACAAGTTCAAATCAATCGCGAACAGTGAAAAGTAGCCTAGTTACGTTTCCGTAAGAGAATCTCAACTCAAACGATTTCAGGTTATTTACTGTTAGACTTGTTAGATTTGAGGCAAAATTTGCAGGTCATCTTCTACTTTCACCCGACATGGTCTCTGGATGGATCTCGCTTAATTTCTAGAGCTCTTTGAGTTTTCGATGAAACTCGATCAAAGCCTTGGTCTTCTCTTCAGCCTCGTTCAAGGTGAATATCTTCATCCCTCGGTCAAAGCGATCGTACAACAGTATCTTTTCTTTAATCAACGGTTCTACGATCCGTGCGACAGTGGAGGGAGATAGGCCGAGGAAGTTAGCTAAGGTTGCTTGGTTGAAGACCCGCTGCATGCCTGAGTTGTCCAGGAAGTACTCCAGTAGTTTTACTTGTGCTTTCGATTGGAAGACGTCGCTTAGTTTCGACAGGGAAGAGTCACCTACTTGTGTACGATCTGCGTCCCGATATGTTCGTTTCGTAGTGCTTGAGCCACGTTCGACGTTTTTCTTCCGTCTAGTATTACGGTCGAGAGTTTGGAGCGTTCGATTATGCGTAGGGCGAGGGGGTCCATAAGGTCGTATGCGCCCGCCATCATGCCTGTCTTTGAGAGGATTTCGGTAAGCTGCGTTACAGAGACCTTCTGCAACCTCTTCGCATGCTTATCCTTTCCAGGGTCGCTGGTGTACACTCCATCGACGTCGGTGGCGTTTACGAAGAGTTCAGCGCCTACGGTTTCCGCGGCTATGGCGGCGACCGCATTTGTCGAGTGTCCCGGTGTCAGTCCTCCCATAGCCACGATTTTTCCCGATGCGAAGTAATGCTTCAACTCGTCTATATTGACTGGTATCTCTGGGAATGCGTATTCTCCTAAGCCATCAACGAGGAGTCGTGCATTCAACCTGCTTACGAGGATTCCGAGTTGGTCGCACAGTGACTCGGAAACACCCATACCTCGAGCCGCCTTGATGTAGCTCCGTGCAGTCTCGCCGCCACCCGTAACAACTACAAGATGGTGCTCCCCCACTAACTCTCTGAGTAGCTTGACGTATTCTGCGACAAGAGGCTTCTCCAACCCAGTTGGGAAGGCAAAACCACCCAGTTTGATGACCGCTTTCAACGACCGTTCCTTCTCACTAAATGCTCTTGGGGTGTTATTTGATTTCTCGGGCTACGTCCGGTTGACCAACGTATATAAAATCCGCAACGTAACGGATCCCCAGTGCAATTTCCAATGTCAACTACCGCCGACTCAGTCTCGCGTTTTCGCCTCAAAAGGACATTGGAAATGCTCGCATCCAAGGAAGGGCGTGGCACCGAACTCATCAGTCTTTACGTGCCCCCTGGGCGGAGGATCCACGAGGTGATGGCAAACCTGCGGGAGGAGTACGGGACCGCGTCTAACATCAAGTCACGTACTACTAGAAAGAACGTTCAAGATGCGATTGATAGGGTAAGTCAACGGCTGAAATTATTCAAGGAGCCGCCTAAGAATGGTCTTGTGATTTTCTGCGGAGCGATTCCAAGGGATGGGCCGGGAACCGAGAAGATGGAAACTTACGTCTTAGAGCCTCCCGAACCCATAAATGTCTACTTCTATCGTTGCGACGCGAAATTTCATACCGAACCTTTGTTGGCGATGGTTACAGAGCGCGACGCTTTCGGTGTCATAGTCATTGACTCGCAAGAGGCCACCGTAGCAGTTGTGAGAGGCCAGAGAATGGAGATCCTACAGGAATTCACTTCCGGGATACCCGGGAAACACAGGGCTGGTGGCCAATCCGCAAGGCGATTCGAAAGAATCAGAGAACAAGCAATGAACGACTACTTCAGGCGAGTAGCATCACATTCCTACGAATCACTCAGCAAAGTGCAGGGGTTGAAAGGAATAATTCTTGGAGGGCCTGGACCGACAAAATATGACTTCGTAGAAGGCGACTACCTGAACTACATGCTCAAGGAGAAGATTCTGGCGACGATCGACACTTCCTACGTGGCTGAACAGGGTGTCGAAGAAATAATCTCCAAAAGCCAAGAAATTCTCAAAGGCGTGCGCTACTTGGAAGAGAAACGGCTAGTACAGAAGTTCCTTTACGAGATCGGCCACGAGACAGGTCTTGGCGTCTACGGGGAAACGCAAGTGCGGAAGTACCTGAATTCAGGCATTGTCGACCTGCTTCTCGTATCCGAGAAAATGAACGTCCTACACGTCTTCACTAAGTGCAAGAACTGCGGTAGCTCCGATGACTCACTAATCCCACAAGCAAACCTAATCAAGTTCGAACAAGACCTCATGTCCACGCCCTGCAAGAAATGCAACGCAACTGCCCTTTACGTCGAAAACACGGTGGATCTAGTCGACGAGTTGATCGAGATCGCTGAGAAGCAGAATGCGAACATCGCAATAATATCCACTGAGACAGATGAAGGAGTTATGCTGAAGGACTCCTTCGGTGGAATCGCAGCAATCCTACGGTACAAAGTGTCCTAAAGGAGCTTCGAATGCGGAAACCATAGTACACGAAGATGCGCTATAATAACTACACGCGTCTGCCGCGACGGCCGCCCGGCCTACGTGTGCCATCATGGGGGATTGGAGTCACGTCCTCGATTCTGCCAATTCTGAATCCGGCGCGAGCGAGCATTCTGATAGCTGCTTGGGCTCCGGGGCCGGGTGTTCTGGCCTTATGCCCTCCAGGAGCCCTAACCCTAATGTGAAGTGAGGTTATGCCTCTATCCTTCGCGACCCTAGCCGCTGCGGCAGCCGCCTGCATCGCAGCATATGGAGAACCCTGAAGTCGATCCGCCTTAACATGCTGACCACCGGCACTGCGCGAAATTGTTTCAGCACCACTGAGGTCTGTGATGTGAACTAGAGTATTGTTGAAGGATGAGTAGATGTTTGCAATTCCCCAACGTTGAAGTGCCTTCTTCTCTGACAATTGCGTACCCTCGCGAACGTGTGAAACAGGCCACAGCGAATTCGCCGTATTTAACCTTCTTCAAACATCAATTACGCGAAAGTAATTTGCATACCAACTTCCTTTCCGTGAAGCTCGTGACTTAATGAACGACGTCCACGTTAGGAGAGCGACTAGAAACGACCTCGAGTCCATATGTCAAATTGAGGACGGTTCGTTCTCCGAACCTTATCCCAGAGCGTTAATGGTTCGGCTTCTTCGTGATCACCCGAGGGGTTTCTTCGTAGCGGAGATTAGTTCAGGGCAAGTGGTGGGTTACTGTGTTTGCTCTAAGGAAGGAAAGCTTGCACATTTACTCTCTATCGGAGTTTTTCGAGAGTACCGAAGGAGGAAAGTTGCCACTTCCCTAATTCAGACATTGCTCGCCCAGTTCGGCTCAAGAATTAGGGAGCTGTGGTTGGAGGTAAATACAACCAACGATGAAGCTGTCAAGTTCTACCAAGGATTTGGTTTCAGGAGAGTCATGATGATCGAGAATTATTATTCGGACGGCTCGCCTGCCTTGAGAATGCGCCTAGCCTTGGACGAGGCAGCCAAAGAAGGTGCCACAGCCACACGAAAGAGGATTGCATGAAGTGTCGTTTCTACCTTCTCGACCTGAGTGAAGGAGAAGAAGTGGACATGGAATACTATGTGGAGAACCAGGTCAAGCCGGCCGCGATGTGGATCCTAGAGCGGTTCGGAGTTAAGGAAGAGCAGCTGCTTACCTAGACAGTCAGAGGCCCCGCGACTTCGGGGAGGGTCATGATCTTGATTGAGCTAGGCCTTCGGGTCAACTCCGCTATCCGGTCCCCCACCACAACCTTCACTCCACGCTCGTCAGCCAGGTCAAGGAGCCTCTGGGTGACTACACCGTCAAAGACGATAGTTTCGACACCCTGATACTCTACAAGCTTCCCTGCGAGTTCGCTAACGGGCAATCGAGCGACCTCATGCGCGTTTGAGTCTAGAAGTATTCCCTCGAGTGTCCCCCTGAGTTCACGGGCCTTGTTTACTATGTCCTGTGAAAGCTGAACGAGCGGCGGGCGCGGAGCTTGAACCGGTTCCGGCCTAGCTATCGGCCTCCCGACCTCGACGGGCACTTTTTCACGAAGGCATTTCATAATCTCTTTTGGAACTAGATCTTCTACCTCTTTACCCAATGGTGCGCGGGCAACGTAGTCGACGGGGGCTACTTGCATTAGCTCCTTGAGAATGAGATCGCCTCCCCTGTCTCCGTCAAGGAATGCGGTCGTCTCCTTGTTCTTGCTTAGTTCGATTATGGTCTTAGGGATCTTGGTCCCTTCGATTGCAACCGCGTTTCTAATCCCACATCTCAACAAGTTGACTATGTCCGCGCGTCCTTCCACGAATATAATCGAACCACTTGTCGCGACATCAGGGCCCGCGGGAAGATGATCGGATCCATACTCGGCCACGTCAGATGAGCGAATCACGCCGGAGACATCTTTCACCATCTCGTCGGTGCTGGGTGATTCCTCGACTACCCAAGTTCTCAGAATGTCTTTCGCCTTGTCGAGGATCTGCTTGCGCTTATCCTCTCGTATGTCAGTCACCTTCTCGAGGCTAACCTTGGCTAGGCATGGGCCGATTCGGTCCACACTCTGGACAGCGGCTGCTATGATTGCCGTCGATGTCTTGTCCAAGCTCGACGGGATCGTGATTGCCCCGAACGTCTTATCTTGTTTAGACTCTAATTGAATTTCTATACGTCCGATTCGACCGGATTTTTGAAGCTCGCGTAGGTCCAGGTCCGGACCAAACAACCCTTCCGTTTGACCGAAGATGGCACCTATCACGTCAGGTTTCTCTACTACGCCCTCCACTTCGAACCGGGCAACAATCATATACTTTGTCGTAGCTGCATATTGAGAATTTGATCCCAATTACGAATGAACCTCCTATTTTGCTCACGTTTGAATGATTTCGAGACATGAGCATTCGAACTCGTACCTTTAGAAGTTCCCAATATAAACTGTGTGCACTCATACGGTTTCATATTGAGATTAGGAAAACATCTTATTCACACCTCGGTCCTCCTCCAGAAGCGGAGTACCAAGAATCATGGCAAGAGTCGGCATAAACGGGTTCGGCAGAATCGGTCGCTGTTTCTTCAGGGCCGCCACTGAAGCTGGGCTTGAAGTTGTAGCGGCAAACGATATAATGGATCCAAAGACCGCCACTCACCTGCTCAAGTACGACTCCGTCTTCGGGAAGTTCCAAAAACCCCTCACGGTTCAGCCTGACGGATTCAAAGTGGACGGGAGAGACGTCAAAATTCTCTCTGTGAAAGACCCCAGTGAAATCCCTTGGTCAGTACATGGGGTAGACATAGTT
>Ga0326728_10011319_pt1 | contig 20436 bp, 16 predicted proteins | sample MB3enrmetagenome_FD_207602 | JGI IMG/M metagenome (GOLD analysis project Ga0326728, IMG submission 207602) | Lab enriched peat soil microbial communities from McLean, Ithaca, NY, United States - MB31MN | ecosystem: Environmental > Terrestrial > Soil > Wetlands > Peat | place: USA: New York... | reverse complement strand
CACCACAGGAGCAGGGCGGGGGCCAGCCAGCGCAAAAGCTGGAAGCGGGGGCGCGCGGGCGCCGGCCTGGCGCGCGCGGGCGCCGGGATTTTGGCAGGGAACGTCCAGGGTGAAACCGAGGGGTTTGCGGCATGGCCTGCGACGCGGGTGGGGGTGAATGGCTCTGAGTGGAGTCTGTCCTGGGTTTGCGAGACGAGTTGCATTTGATGTCGGTGCGCGCCAGCGCCGCCGGGTGAACACGGCTCACCCATTGCGCTTGCAATGCCTGTTCGAGGGCAGCCACGGCGAACGGTGCGAGTATAGCCAACTGACGGACGTTGGCAATGGTTTTTGGGGCTACTGGAGCAGGAGCCGATAGAAGCCGCTGGCGGCGTTGGTAATGGGGAAGGAATAGGTGACGATGGCGCCGGTTCCGTTATTGGTGGCCAGGGAAGTCCAGTTGGTATTCGAGAGCTGGTCGGTGTACTGGATGACGTAAGTGAGGTTGGAGGCGCTCTGGAAGGAGAAAGAGAAGGCGTTGGCCTGGATGGCCGGCTGGAGGAGCAGCGGCGCGAGCGACAACTGGGCGGGGTTGCTGGTTACCGAGCCGCCCGGGCTGGAAATGGTGACGGTGTAAGCGCCGACATTGGCCGGGCCGACGCTGGGGATGGTGTAGGTGGCGGCCGTGGCATTGGTAATGGGGGAGCCGTTGAAGTCCCATTGGTAAGCCAAATCCAGGCCGGTGGCGGCGACGGTGAAGGTGGCGGCTTGGCCTTCGGCGGCGACCAGGCCCTGGGGCTGGCCGGAGATGACCGGCGCCGTGCCGACGTTGAGTGTGGCCTGGGCATAGGCGGGAGAAAAATCGCCGGAGACGACCACGACGTAAGAGCCGGCATCGGTGGGCTGGACGTCGGGGATGGTGTAGGTGAGTCCGACGGCGGGGAGATTGGTGTTATCGTGCTGCCATTGGTAGGTGAAGGGAGCCAGGCCGGAGGCATAGATGGCAAACGAGGCGGCGCCGCCGGGGGCGACGGTTTGAGTGGGCGGGTCGATGTAGGGCACGGGGTCGACCGCGAGGGTGACCATGGCGCTGGTGATGCCGCCGGCGGCGTTGGTGATGAGGACAGTATAATTGCCGGCTTGAGTGGCACTGACGGAGGGCAAGGTGTAGGTGAAGTTGGTGCCGATTTGGTTGGTGGCGGCGCCGGGGATGTTCACACCGTTGAACTGCCACTGGAAGGATTGCGTCTGGTCGCCGTCGGCGGTTTCGCCTACCGAAGTGACCTGGAACCAGGCTTTGGTCTGCTGGAAGGCCTCGACATTGGCGGGTTGAGCGGTGATGGAGGGCAGGACGCTGACGGAGACGACATCGCTGGTGACGGCGCCGAGCTTGTTCGAGACGACGACATCGTAATAGCCGGCGTTGGTGAGTTGGAGCGGGGTAAGGCTGTAGGTGGAGCCGATCTGGCCGGGGACATTGGTGGGGCTGAGGGTATTGGTGCCGTAGAAGCGCCACCAGTAGTAAAGACGCAAATCGGTGGCGCCGCTGGCGGAGACGCCGAGGGTGACCACGTTGCCGTTAGTCTGGACGATGTTGACGGGTTGCTGGATGAGGGCGGCGGCGGTGGCCAACTCGAAGGCGCCGATGTCGGCGCCCTTGCCCAAGGGCCGGTGAATGCCGCGCTGGTCAATGGGTGGGAATGCGGCGGTCAAAGGGATGGCGTCCAAAGCGGGGCTGCTGTTGGACAGGGCCATGGTCATGGTGTAGCCGCCGTTCCAGGCGGGGAGGAAGACCTTGGGGTCGGTGTTTTTGATGGTGTGGGAGTTGGTCCAGAGTTGGCTGAAATCGGTGGTAAGGTTGTAGCCGCCATCGGTGATCTTGCCGGCGACGGCGAAGATATTGGTGCCGACCCAATTGGTGGGAGCGACAACGTTGGTGGAGAAAATGGAGTTCATGACCAGGAACAGGCCGCCGCCGCTGGCTAGGCCGCCGCCCTGGGCAAAGCCGGCGCTGGGCAGGAGGGTGCCGGCCCCGGAGCCGTTGGCTCCCACGGGGCCGGCCAGGGCGGCGCAATTGGCGAAGGTGCAACTGACGACGGAGACCTGGCCGGTGCCGTAGAGGCCGCCGCCGACGCCGTTGCCGCCGTTGCCGCCGACGCCGGCGTTGGCGGTTCCATTGCCGCCGCCGCCGCCGCCGCCGCCGGTGACGGTGTTGGTGTAGAAAGTGCAATTGGTGACCGCCGCGCCGCCCGGGCAGCAGAGGCCGCCGCCAAAACTATCGGCGCCGGCATGGCCGTTTTTGCCGTTGCCATTGACGTCGTTGCCGCCGCCGGCGCTGTTGCCGCCCTGGACGGAGTTGCCGTAAAAGGTGGAATTGACGATGACCGCGTGGTTCGGGCAACAATAGATGCCCCCGCCGGAGGCGCCGCCCCCGGCGGCCCCGGTGCCATCGAGGCCGGCGATAAAGCCGGCGCCGCCGGCGCCGCCAGCGCCGCCGGCGCCGCCCGTGGCGGTGTTGGCGGCGAAGGTGCAGTTGCTGACGAGCATGGTGCCCAGGAGGCCGGCGGTATAAACGCCGCCGCCGTAGGCCAGGCCGCCGGCGGCGCCGCTGCCCCCGTTGCCGCCGCTGTAGCCGTCGGCGGTGTCGCCGGGGCCGCCGGCGCCGCCGACGCCGCCGGCGCCGCCGACGGCGCTATTGTTGGTGAGCACGCAATTCAACAGGACGAGGTTGCCCAGGTTGTAGATCGCCCCGCCCAGGGCGGGCCAGCCCGGGGAGCCGTTCTTGCCGTCGCTGCCGTTGTTCTCGAGGCCGGCCCGGCCGTTGATGCCGTTGATGCCGGCCAGGGCGGCCGCGGAGTTGGCCGTGAGGGTGCAATTGGTGAGGGTGACAAAGGCGCCCTCGAGGATGTAGTAGGCGCCGCCGTTGGTATTCTGGCCGCCGCTAATGGTCAGGCCGACGTTGCTGAAAGTGATGCCGGGGTCGACCTGGAAGACCGGACCCACCCCGCCGCCATTGATGGTGACGGCATAGCCCTGGGAGTCGAGGACGGTGTTAGTGCCGATCTCGATCCCGGCGGTGAGGGTGATGCTGCAGCTCTGGGTGAAGTACACGTAGCCGCCCTGGGCGAGGGCCACGTCCAGGTCGTACTCGGTGCAGCCGTACACCGGGCCGTTGGCGCGGGCCAACCCGGCGCCGAGCAGCCAGGCAGCCAGGCAGAAGAAGGCGGGCCAAAGGGCCGCGCGCCGCTTCCGGAGCGCGGAGGAGACGGAGCGCGTGGCGACGCCGGAGGGAGGGCGGAGTGACTGGCAATTCATGGGGTCCGGCACTGGTGCGGGGTTGTGGAGCGGCCGCTGGCTATTGGGTTTCGAGCAACTCCTTGCCCTGGTGGTCCTTTTCGAGCTTTTTGAGCCGGCCATTTTCCTCCCGCTGGATTTCATCCTCGGCTTCGCGGACGCCAGGCATGCGGTTTTTCTCGGCCTTGGTGGCCATGGCGGCCAACTCGGGGTTGGGCAGGACGGTGGGGCGGATGAGGACGATGAGTTCGGTGCGCTCGTCATTTTTGGTGGTGCTGCGGAAGAGGCTGCCCAGGAGGGGAATGTCCATGAGGACCGGCACGCCGGAGTAGCTGTTGTTCTTGGTGGTCTCGATCAAGCCGCCCAGGACGATGGTTTCTTGATTGCGCACGGCGACTTGGGCGTTGGCGGATTTGGAGCTGGTAATAGGGACATTGCCGACGTTGGGCATGTTGACCTGGCCGGAGACGCTTTCGATCTGCTGTTGGATCTGCATGACGACCAAGCCCTCGGGGTTGATCAAGGGGGTGACGTCGAGGGTGACGCCGATCTGCATCTGCTGGATGGAGGAGTAGCCGCCGTAGGCCCCGCCGCCATAATAGCTGCCGGTAGGGTAGGGCACGGTCTCGCCCACGAAGATGCTGGCCTCCTGGTTGTTCATGGTCATGATGCGGGGGCGCTGGAGGATCTTGGCGCGGCTGTCACTTTGGGCGGCGGTGACGGTGATATCGAGGTCCTGGCCGAGGTGGGCGAGGTAGCTGAAGCCGCCGGGGAGGCTGCTCGCGGCATTGGTTCCGGCGCTGGACAAGAACGAGCCTTGGTTGAGGATGGTGCCGTTGTTGATGGCGCCTATGCCATTGAAGTAATTGCCAATGCCGTGGCTTTTGCCCTCCTGGTAGCTCACGCCCAGGTTTTTGGAGGTGGTGAGGTCGACCTCGATGATGACGGCCTCGATGAGGACCTGGGCGGCAACAATATCCAGCTTATCGATGATGTCCCTGATTTTCTTCATGTCCTCTCGCGAGGAGTAGATGAGCAGAGAATTGGTCCGATCATCGGCGATGATTTTGGTGGGGCCGAGGACCTGGATGACGCCGGTGCCGGCGCCGCCGGCGCGATTCATGATGTCTTGGAGGCGCTGGGTTAAGCTGCCGCCGCCCGGGGCGCCGGGCACGGCCGCGGCCTGGGCGGTGTATTCGCCGGAGCCGAGGGGAGTCGCGGCGCCCTGGGTGGTGAAGGCGCCGGCGCCGACGCCGCCGTAGCCAGTCCCGTAACCGCCGCCATAACCGCCGCCGTAAGAGCCGCCGTAGCCCCCCCCATAGCCCCCGAAGCCGCCCATGCCCGTCATGCCCATGCCCGGCCGCATGCCGCCCATGCCGCCGCCGCGCATGCCCCCGCGCCTGGCGCCGCCCATGGCCCCGCCCATGCCGCCGCCGCCGCCACTGGCGCTGAGGCTGTTGAGGACGCCGGCGATGTCCGAGGCCACGGCGTATTTGATGGGAATGAGTTCGGAGGTGAATTCGGCGGGGACGGGGACGTCGATTCTCTTGACCAACTCGACCATGCGCTTGACGTTTTCACTGAAGTCGCGCAGGATCAGGATGTGGCTTTCGTCGATGGCCAGGATGGGGTTGGGAACGGTGCTGGCGAAGGGCTGGAGGGCCTGGGTGAGGTCGCTCGGTTTGACGTTGGTAGTCTGGCAGACGTAGGTGACGTATTGTCCGATTTCGGGCAGGAGTTCGCCTGTGCCCTTGTAAACCGGTTGGCCGATGCCGGGGGCGCTGGTCGACGGGACGGCCTTGACGAACTTCTCACCGAACTTGACCATGGCGATGCCGTTCATGCCGAGCACGGAGTCGAGGGCCTGCACGGCCTCCTCTTTGGTGAGGGCGGTGTGGGTGGTCAAGCTGATCTGAGTGCCGGGCAAGGTGGCGGGGCGCAGGATGGTGCGATTGACCAGATCGGCATAGACCTCGAGGACCTGATTCACATCGGCCAGGCGGAAATCGATCATGCCGGCGGGGACAAGGTCCGAGGAGGGCTCAGGCGCGGGGGCTGGGGTTGGGGCTGGGACACGCGGGGGCGTTTGGCCGCGGCCGGGCCCGCGGGAGGCGGTCCCCGGGCCCGGCGGGGCGGGCACGGGCGCAGGAGGAGGGATGGTGCGGGGCGTCCGGGCGGTGCCGGTCGCGGGCGCGGGAGCTGGGGTGGGAGCCGGCCCGGTCGCGGGCGCGGGGGTTGGCGCGGGCTTGGCGGCAGGGGCCGGCGCCGGGGCGGCGGGGCCGGGCGAAGCGGGCGCGCCGGGGGTCTGGCGGGAGAGCGGGTCGCGCGTGGCGGTCGGAGCTGCCGTGGGAGTCGGAGTTGCCAGGGCGGGCGGAGTTGCCGAGGTGGCCGGAGTTGCCGTGGGAGCCGGAGTTGCCAGGGCGGGCGGAGTTGCCGAGGTGGTCGGAGCTGCCGGCGTGGTCGGAGGCGCCGGGGCGGGCGGGGGAGTTTGAGCCCGCAGGCCCAAGGCGGTGAGCAGGAGAGTGAAGAGGATTCTTTTCACGATCGTTTGGGTGGAGTGTTGGGGCGTTTCGGGGCGGTAGAGGCTGTGGACTTCGTTCTCAGGAACGAGGGAGCGGCCTTTGAGGCCGGGGCGGGAGTTTTGACCGGGGAGGCCTTCTGGTAACTGGCCACGAGTTTAACCTGGGCGGTCAATTGCTCGCGGCGGGCGTCCGGGTGGAGCGAGAGGTCGCGGACGCGAATCATGGAGTTGCTGGCGCCCAGGTTGTAAAGGAAATCGACGAGTTGTTGTTCCCTGGCGGTGGCGACGACGGTGATGGATTTTTCCACGAAGAACAGGCTGTTGGTCTTCTCGGCCCCGCGCACGAGGCTGGTAGGCGTGATGCCGCAGAGGGAGGCTTTGTTCTGAGTCTCCTGGGCAAAGTGCAGCGATTGCTCTTCGGCCGGCACCTGGTAGGCGTCGCTGCTCAATTGTTTGATGAGGTCGTCGTAGTTTTTCTTCTGGGCGATTTCACTTTTATACGATTCGAGTTGTTCCTCGGCCTTGTACCTGCGGGCGGTGACGCTCTCCCAATCGGAGAAGTGCGGCACGACGAACCAGAAGTTGAGGACCACGAAGGCCATGACGGCGACGCCGACGACGAGGCGTCTTTCGTTGGGGCGCAATTCATCGAGATAGGTCTTCATTGGGCCTCGACGCGTTTGAGTTCGAAGATGACGTTCCAGTTCAAGGTCTGGCCGTTGGGGCCGGCGCGACTCATGTTGGGCATGTCGCCGGTCCTGGCGTCGAACAGGGGCTGTCCGTCTTTGAGGTATTTGCGCAGGTTGCCAACGAACTGGAGGAGGTCCTGCTGGTCATCGGCCGGCGCGGTGCCGCTGAGGGAGAGGTGCTTGCCGTCGCTGAAATTGAAGCCATCGAGGGTGAGGCTGGCAGGGAGGACCTCGGCGATGGCCTTCCAGCAATCGAGGGCGGCGTATTTGAGTTCCTGGCGGTCTTGGAGGACCTGGCAGCGGGCCTGGGCGGTGAGGGCATTGGTGTAGGCCGGGGCGACTTCGGCGACGGACTGCTCGACGGAGCGGGTGCGGATGAGGGCGACTTCGAGGGCGACGAGGTAGATGGCGACGCCGATGACATAGAGGCCGACGACGGCGCCCAAACCGCCCATCCACAAGCGGTCGACGAATTGCTGCTGGTAACGGGCGGCGAACTCGACGGGCAGAAGATTGGCCTGGGGCTCGGCTTGGGTGGCGCGGGTGGCGGTGAGGGCGGCCATTTGGAGGGGTGGCAGCGGGGGGCTGACCTCGACGGTCTGCTCGAGGCCGGCGCGCAAAGCGGGTTCCCAGTCGGCGGCGGTGGGCGCATCGGCCACCAGGTGCCAGGTGGGGGGCTTGGTGACCCAGCCTTCCATCTCGCCGGCCCAAGCAATCTGGACCAACTGCTCCCGCAGGCCGTCGGGGCGGTTGGTAGCCGGGAGGGTGATGAGGTCCAGGTTGCGGAGGACGCCGTCGTACCACCAGGCGGCGAGGGCGGTGTTTTTGAGCCCGCCGGTGTGGGGGTAAATCCAAGCGCCATTGGCAGTGATGTTGGTGGCCTGCAACTGGTCGAGCGAGGGCAGCTCGAGGCGGTCGGCGAGGAAGCCCTGCCCCTCGAGTTGGCCGAGGAATTCCTCGACGGCGTTCCTGGCGGCCATGAGGACGATGACGGTCTGCTGGTTCCCGTGGATACGGGGCAGGACATAGAGGCTCCAGACGATCTGGTTGACGGGCATGGGGGAGAGTTTCTCCAACTGCAACTCGACCATGGAGAGCAACTCGGGGTACTCGCTGGCGGGGAATTGGGCGACGCGGAGGAAGACGTGTTCGGCGGGGAGCCAGGCGATGTTGAGCTTGCGCTGGAACAAGGAGCGCCAGTCCCGGGCGATGAGGCCGGAGGGCAGGCGCTGGCCGGCGGCGAGGTCCTGCTCGCGATTGAGGACGAAGCCGCCGCCGCGGGCGTTGAAGTGCCAGAGGTGGCGGCCTTGGGGCCCGAGCTCGAGGACGTTGCAGGAGTGGACGGCGGCGGCGGCCTTGCGGCGGGCCATGAGCGCGGCCATGGAGACGGGCGCGCCCTGGGGGACGGCGGCGGCCTTCCTGGACTTGAGGAAGCGAACCAGGAGCATGATCCCCAGGAGCAGAGCGAAAAGGCCGGTGGAGAGGAGGCTGTAAAAGGAGGGGCTGGCCCGCCAGTGGCGGAGGGTTTCGAGGATTTTCGAGCCGGTTCTGGCGGTGGCGGGGGCGGCGGGAGCAGGCACGGGGCCCGTTTTGGCCTTGGCCGCGGAGCGGGGGCCCTTGGCCGGGGCATTCGTGGCCCGCGAGGCGGCGCCCAGGCCGGGTCCGGGGGCGCGCGGGAAGGGGTTGGTCGCCTGGCCGGGCCGGAAGCGGGCGCGGGCGGCATCGATGGCGGCTTTGGCGGCCGGGCCGGCGCGGCCGCCCGAGCGGGCTTGGGCCGCGGCGGGATTGGTGGCCGAGGCGGTCCTGGGGAGGCGAGAGACGGCATTGGTGGCGCGGGGAGGCGCGGGGAGGCTCGGGGAGGCGGCGGAGGGCGCGCCGGGGAGCGAGAGGTCAAAGACGAGGAGACCGGCGAGGGCGGCGGCGAGGCTGGCGATGAGCGGAGGCTTCTTCATTTCATCACAGCGCGCCCGCCTGGGTGGATTCAGGCTTTGGTGTCATCCACGAGGGCCTCGAGGTGTTCCTCGATCTGGGTGACGCGCAAGACCTCCTCGATAGTGGTGGCGCCGGCGCGGACCTTGTTCCAGCCGTCAGTGCGGAGGGTGCGCATGCCGTTTTCGATGGCCTTGGCGGCGATCGTCGAGGCGGCGGCTTTGCCGAGGATGAGCGGGCGCAAGGCTTCGTTGAGGATGAGGAGTTCGTAGATGCCCATGCGTCCCTGGTAACCGAGTTGGCGACAATCCTCGCAGCCGGTGCCGTGCCAGAATCTAGTGGTCCCGATTTCGTCGGCGGGGAAGCCGATGCGCTCGAGGTACTCGCGCTCGACCTTCTGCTCGGTTTTGCAGTGGGGACAGATGGTGCGCACGAGGCGCTGGGCCATGATGGCCTCGAGCGAAGAGGCGACCAGGAACGGCTCGATGCCCATATCGATCAAGCGGGTAAAGGCGCTGGGGGCGTCGTTGGTGTGGAGGGTGCTGAAGACGAGGTGGCCGGTGAGGGCGGCGCGGATGGCGATTTCGGCGGTCTCGAGGTCGCGGATCTCGCCGACCATGATTACGTTCGGGTCCTGGCGGAGGATATGGCGCAAGCCCATGGCGAAGGTGAGGCCGATCTCGGGGCGGACCGCGATCTGGTTGATGCCCTTGAGTTCGTATTCGACCGGTTCCTCGATGGTGATGATGCGCTTGTGGACGGAGTTGATGGTGCTCAGGAAGGCGTAAAGGGAGGTGGACTTGCCCGAGCCGGTGGGCCCGGTCACAAGGAAAATACCGTGGGGCTTGACGATGAGCTCGCGGATGGCATGCTCTTCGAGGGCGGAGAAGCCGAGCTTGTCCAGGCTCAGGAATATCTTGCCGCGGGTGAGCAAACGCAAGGAGACGCTCTCGCCATAGACGGTGGGGACGGTGGAAACGCGGATATCGATTTCCTCCCCCTTGATGCGGACGTTGATGCGGCCGTCCTGGGGCAGGCGTTTTTCGGAGATGTTCATCCCGGACATGACCTTGATGCGCGAGATGAGGGCGGCCTGAAAACGCTTGAGCTGGGGGGGCATCGGGGTCTGGTGGAGGATGCCGTCAATGCGGTAGCGGATGCGAAGTTCGTCTTCGGCCGGCTCGAAATGGATGTCGGTGGCGCGGTCCTTGAAGGCCTCCCAGATGACCTGGTTGACGAACTTGATGACGCTGGCTTCCTGGTCGCTCTCGGTGATCTCCTTGTCCGCCGGCAGGTCGAGGTCCACCAGGAGGTCCTCCTTCTCGTCCATCTGGCCGAGGGTGTCGGCGCCGACGCCGTAAAAGTTCTTGAGGGCCTTTTCGATTTCGACCTTGGGAGCGAGGGCAAAGCGCACCATGCCGCGGGCGTCGAAGCGCACGGCGCTGAGCATCGCCGTGTCAAAAGGATTGCTCACCGCGACCTGGACCGTGCCGTCGCTCACCTGGGTGGGGAGGACGGAGTATTGGAAGGCGACCTTGGTGGAGATGCGGGTACGCGCCTCGGCGGGCACTTTGAGCTTGGGCAGGTCCAGGTACGGCCAGTTGAGGGCCTTGGCCAATTCCTGCAAGAAGACGTCCTCGGTCACGCCCCGCTCCCGGCAAATGAAGGCCAGGAACGTCTCTTGCGAACCGCTCTCGGCGGCGACTTGCCAGGCCTTGCGCCATTCCTCGAACTTGGCGGGAGTGGCAAAGCCCATGCAGCCCAGAAAATCTTTTAGTGACGCAAACGCCATCGGTCTTGTCCGTATATCGCTACATTTCTGATACAAAGCAGATTAAGAAAAGTTGCGGGACGGAGCAAAGTATTTGGGCGTGGGTGGGGATGGGTTTTGTCTTTCAAAAGCCGGGGCGGCATTGGAAGATGGGCGGCGATATGAGCGAAGTCTCCAGGCGCGGGTGTTGGGTGGGGCGATTGGCCGTGATGGTTTTGGCGGCGGGCATAGCCAATGGCTTGCCGGCGGACAATGGGCCTGGCGGGGGGGCGGCGGCGGCGGGCCAGGCGGCCGGCGGCGCGGCGGGCGAATCCAAGGCGGCGATCGAGGAGGAGTTTCGCAAGGTCATGGACGCCGACGACGAGGCGCAGGCGGAGGCGGACCGGTGGATTCAGGAGAACCAGGCGTACGCGGCCAAAGGGGCGGGGGTGCCGCAGGCGGAGTTGAGCGCGCGGATTCGGAAGCGGTTCGAGCCGGTGCGCAAGGCTTATGAGGAATTCCTCAAGCGGCACCCGGAGCACGTGGGCGGGCGGGTGGCTTACGCCAGTTTCCTGGGCGACCTCGATGAAGAGGCAACCGCCTTGGAGCAACTGGACCGGGCCTTGAAGCTGGACGCCAAGAACCCGGCCATCTACAATAACCTGGCCAACATCTACGGCCACCGGGGGCCGGTCAAGAAGGCCTTCGAGAACTTCACCAAGGCGATCGAACTCAAGCCGGGCGAGCCGGTGTACTACCATAACTTCGGCACCACGGTTTATGTTTTCCGCAAGGACGCGATGGAATATTTCGCCCTCAACGAGCAACAGGTCATCGAGAAGGCGCTGGGGTTGTACAGCAATGCGCTGCGGCTGGACCCGGAGAATTTCCCGCTGGCTTCGGACGTGGCGGAGACCTATTACTCGCTGCGGCCCATGCGGACGGACGAGGCGCTCGCGGCCTGGACCAACGCCTTGCGCGTGGCGCACAGCGACGTGGAACGGGAAGGGGTACACATCCACCTGGCGCGGATTAAAATGGCGGCCGGGCGCCTGGCCGAGGCCACGAGCCATCTCAACGCGGTGACCAACACGCTCTACAGCGAACTCAAAGGCCGCATCGCCACGCGGGTCAAGGAACGGGAACGCGAATTGAAGGCAACCAACGCCCCGCCCGCGGCGGCGCTGGAGCGCCGTTAAGCAGAAGCCGGCTTGGACGTAGCATTAAGATGGCGGGACGTCCGCTAGCGGTGCATCTCCTGGAGTCGTCGGCATTTGCTTCTGAGATCGAGAACGCGGTCGTAATACACGCCCGCGCCGCAGCCCGGATGCTTGTCTGCCAGCTTTTCAAGCCGCCGCAAAAAGTCCCCGCACAGTTGGACCATTTCACTCCACCGGGCGGCAACTCGCTCCATGCTCTCCTCGCGGCGGACACACAAGACCGTTGCCTTGTAAATGACCAGCAGCTCCGTTTCAAGCTGGCGCGCTTCTTGATGGAATGGAGCGCACAGATCCCCTGGGATGGCCTGAAGCCGCCGGTCAAAGTCAGCGAGCACCGTCTTCCCCAACTCCAAAACATCCGATGCAGAAAGGCACTTCATCGCTCTGCTACGCTAGCGCCTGCTGCCTCGGGGATCAAGAAATGCGTTGCCGGGCTCACAAGGCCCAGCCTTCGCGACAGAGGCGTCGGACGGCGGCGTTGGCCAGGGGGTCGTTGGTGACTTTCATGTTGTCGCCGTCCCAGAGCAGGCGGCGATTGGGGAAACGGACGGCGAGGTTGCCCATGAGGACCATCTCGGAGAGGGGGCCGGAATAATCGAAGTTGGAGCTGGCCGGCTCGCCGCCTTTGCAGGCGCGGACCCAATCTTTCTCGTGGCCCTCGATGCCGCCGGGCACGCGGCGGATTTTCTGCGGGGTGCGGGGCAGTTCGCGCATGAGGTCCTCGGGATACACGCGGGGATTGCGGCCATAACAGCCGCAGACCAGGACGCCCTTGTCGCCGAGGAAGAGGACGCCGCCGTCGGAATCGCCCATGGGGTCGTCGGGTTCGAGGAGGTCGGGGCGCGGGGGCATCATGCCGCCGTCCCACCAGGTAAGGTTCACGGCGGGCCAATCGTCGCGGGCGGGGAATTTGTAGCGGACGATGGTCGAGCGGGGGAAGTTCTCGTGGAGAGGTTCGGTCTTTTTCCAGAAGTCGTGCCAATAGGTCGAGATGGCGCCCTCGACGCTGAGGGGGTATTTGAGCCTGAGCGCCCAGAAGGGGGCGTCGAGGAGGTGGCAGCCCAGGTCGCCGAGGGAGCCGGTGCCGAAATCGCACCAGGCGCGCCAGCTATTGGGCAGATAAGCCGGGTGATAGGGCCGGTAGGGGGCGGGCCCCAGCCAGAGGTCCCAATCCAGGCCGTGGGGCACGGCGGGGGTCTCTTTGGGCCGGCCGACTTCGATGCCTTGGGGCCAGACGGGGCGGTTGGTCCAGACGTGGACCTCGCGGACCGGGCCGATGGCGCCGGCGGCGAGCCATTCGCAGACCAGGCGGGTGCCGTCGCCGGAGTGGCCCTGGTTGCCCATCTGGGAGGCGATTTTGAATTGGCGGGCGGCCTCGGTCAGGAGGCGCGCTTCATAGACCGAATAGGTGAGGGGCTTCTGCACATAGACGTGTTTGCCGGCGCGCATGGCGGCCAGGGCGATGGGGGCATGGTTGTGATCGGGTGTGGCGACAATGACCGCCTCGATGTCTTTCTGCTGGTCGAGCATCTGGCGGAAGTCGCAGTAAACGCGGGCGGCGGGGTATTGCGCGAAGGTCTTGGCCGCATAGTTGGCGTCCACGTCGCAGAGGGCGACGATGTTCTCGGCCGAACAAGCCTTGAGGTTGCTCTGGCCCATGCCGCCCACGCCGATACCGGCGATGTTGAGCTTGTCGGACGGGCCTTTCTGGCCCGGGCCGCCCAGGACGTGCCGCGGCACGAGCGAGACGGCGGTGGAGGCCAGGGCGGTGGTTTTCAAGAACTGCCTGCGAGTGTCTTTCATAAGCAACAGGTAATCGAGGGTCGATAATTGACTGCCCGAGTGTCGGAAAAGGGGCAGCGACAGACAAGGAAAATGTCATGGATTCAGCGAGGAAGCCGAATCAAAACCATTTCCTGGGGCTGCGGCCGTTCATCGCTCGAATGGCTCACCGGCCGTCCGTTTGGGCGGCGCACCGACCTCGCGAACCCGCTCCATTGCGGCCCCATCCTGGCACGTGGCACGGAGGCGTCAAGACACAAACCGCGCGTGAGGTTCTGCCTTGGGCTGTCAGGGCCAGCGGCAAAGTCGCTGCAACTCGTTGCAAATCGGCGGGGCGTAGCGCAGGCTTCCAAGCCTGCTGTATCGCCGATTTCCAAATCGGCGGGCGGCCGGAACTTGCTGGCGCCTCGCAGGTTAGAAACCTGCGACACAGCAGATTTGGAAATCTGCGCTACGACTTTGTCAATGGCCCTGCCTTGGGCTGTGGGCCAGGGCTCATTTTTTCTTGCGCTCGCGCTCCTGCTCGTAGAGCTTGTGGTCCCGGCAGAACTGGGACCCGGCCACGGCGGGCTGGTGGCACTTGGTACACAGATGATCGCGCTGGTGGCGCAACTGGTACTTGCGCTGCCGGGAGATGTTCAAGTCGGCGAATTCGTCCAGGACTTTACGTGTGTTGTGCTTCGTATGCTTAGCCATAACCATGGATTAAGACCCGCAGCCTTGACTGCGCCAGCGTCATCCGGGGGCATTCTCCAACAACCCAGGAGCACATTTCAATCTCCAATTTTCGACCATGAAGGCGCTGGTATTGGAAGAGTATAAACGACTGGTCTATCAGGACGTGCCCGAGCCCGAGACGGGGCCGGACGAGGTGCTGATTGCGGTGCGGGCGTGCGGCATCTGCGGCAGCGACGTGCACGGACTGGACGGCAGCACCGGCCGGAGGCGTCCTCCCCTCATCATGGGGCACGAGGCGGCGGGGGTGATTTGCCGCGTCGGCAGCGGGGTGACGGATTGGAGGCCGGGCGAGCGGGTGACGTTCGACTCGACGGTGTATTGCGGGCAGTGCGGCTTCTGCCGGGCGGGCCGCATCAATCTTTGCAACCATCGGCGCGTGCTGGGGGTTTCGTGCCAGGACTACCGCCAGCACGGCGCTTTTGCCGAGCTGGTGGCGGTGCCTGAGCGGGTGCTGTATCGGCTGCCGGAGGGATTGCCGTTCGAGCACGCGGCGATGGTCGAGCCGGTTTCCATCGCCGTCCATGCCGTGCGGCGCGCCGCCTTGGCGCTGAACGACACCGCGCTCGTGGTGGGGGCGGGCATGATCGGGCTGTTCATCATTCAGGCCCTGCGGGCGGCGGGCTGCGGGAAGATCATTGCGGTGGACTTGGCCCCCGAGAAACTCAAGCTGGCGCGGCAGATGGGCGCGGACGAGGCCGTCCCTTCCGGCGCCGAAGACCCGTTGGCGCGGGTCCTTGGCCTCACCCAGGGCCGCGGGGCCGACGCGGTATTCGAGGCGGTGGGGTTGGCGCCGACGGTGGACCTGGCGGTGCGGGCCGCGCGCAAAGGCGGGTCGGTCACGCTGGTCGGCAATCTCTCGCCCAGGGTGGAACTGCCCTTGCAGGCCGTGGTGACGGGCGAGTTGAGTCTGTTCGGGTCCTGCGCCTCGTGCGGGGAATACGGGGCGTGCCTGGACATGATCGGACGCGGGGCGATCCGGGTCGCCCCGCTGCTCAGCGCCGTGGCCCCGCTGAGCGAGGGGGCGGCCTGGTTCGAGCGCCTCTACCGGAATGAGCCGGGCCTGATGAAGGTCGTGTTGACGCCGGGAGGCTGTACTATGAATCACAAGCCCTGAGCTATGAGCACGAACCTTTTTGATTTGACCGGCAAGGTGGCGCTGGTCACCGGCACCAGCCGCGGGCTGGGCCAGTTCCTTGGGCGGGCGTTGGCCGGGGCCGGGGCGGACCTGGCCATCACCAGCCGTCGCGTGGAGACGCTGGGGCCGTTCCAGCGCGAGATCGAGACGCTGGGCCGGCGCGCCCTGCGCCTGGCGCTGGACGTGGGGGATTATGACAGCATTCAGCAGGCGGTCCAGGCGGCCCTGGCGCACTATGGCAAGATCGATATCCTGGTGAACAATGCGGGTTGCAACGTCCGCAAGCCGGCCCTCGAGGTGAGCTGGGAGGATTGGAACCTGGTACTGGACACCAACCTGCGCGGGACCTTCTTCGTAGCCCAGGCCGTGGCGCGGGGCATGATTGCGCGCCGCTACGGGCGCATTATCAATATCGGCTCGGTGACGAGCGTGTTCGGTTACGCCGGGCTGGCGCCGTATTGCGCCAGCCGGGGCGGCGTCAAACAGCTCACCATGAGCCTCGCCGACGACTGGGGCGTGCATGGCATCACCGTCAACTGCCTGGCGCCCGGCTGGTTCAAGACCCAGCAGAACGCCGTGCTCTACGAGAACAAGCAATGGGTGGAATACCTCTGCGACCGCATTCCACTCAAGCGCCCCGGCCAACCGCTCGATCTCAACGGGGCGGTGGTGTTTCTCGCGTCGGATGCCAGCGCCTACATCACCGGGCAGACGCTGCTGGTGGACGGGGGCATCACGACCGGCTCGACGCGGGCGCTCGTCGATAAGGCGCCCGCCAAGGGCGCGCGTCAGGGCGCGCCGGGCACCACGTAGGGGTTTTCGTCGCCAAGGCGCTTGAGGATCATGTCCACGGTGCGATCAATGGCGCCGAGGTTTTCGCGCACGACCTTGAGGGCATTGCGGCCCAAGGTCTGGCGGCGGGCCGGGTCCGCGAGCAACTCGCCCAGCACGCGCTCGAGGGCGGCCGCGTCAGGCACCTGGATGGCCCCCTCCTGTGCCAGGAGGCCACGGACGACTTCCGCGAAATTCTGCATATTGGGTCCGAAGACCATGGCCTTGCCCAGGGCGCCGGGCTCGATGGGGTTTTGCCCCCCGGCGGCGGTCAAGCTCTTGCCCACGAAAACGACGGTAGCGACCTGGTAGAAGCACCTCAACTCGCCGGTGGTGTTCACCAGCAGACAATCGAGTTCACCGGGCTGAAACTGGGTCTGGGCCGTGATCCCGTTGCGATAGGCGAACTTGACGCCGCGGGCCTCGAGTTCCCGGCCCACCTCGCGGCAGCGCTCGAAATGCCTGGGCACCAGCACCAGGAACAGGTCCGGGAAGCGCCGGCGCAGGCGGAGAAACTGCTCGGCCAGGATGGCCTCTTCGCCGGGGTGAGTGCTGCCGCCCAGGAGGATGGGCGCGCCCGCGGGCACGGCCAGTTGGCGGAGCAGGTCCGGCACATCGAGCAACGGGCGCTCGTCCAGCTTGGCGGCGTCGTATTTCAGGCTGCCAACGACGCGGATGGACTCGGGCCGGCAGCCCAGTTCCCGCAGCCGGACGGCATCGGTTTCACTTTGAGCCCCGACCCCGGCCAGCGAGGCGAAGAGCGGGCGGAACAAGCGGCCAAAGCGCTTGTAGCCGCGGTAGGAGGCCTCCGAGAGCCGCGCATTGACCAGAAAGACCGGGGTTCCCAGCTCCTTGGCGCGCCAGAGGAAATTGGGCCAAATCTCGGCCTCGACCAGCACGATGGCCAAGGGCCGGATGGTGCTCAGGGCGCGCACCACAAAAGCCCGGCGGTCCAGCGGGTAATAAATCCGGCTGATGTGCGTGGGCAACTTGCGCTGCAACTCGTCCATGCCGGTGGTCGTGGTGGTGGAAACCACGAGCTTGAGATTGGGCAGCCGCCGCTCGATGCCCTGGATGATCTGGGTGCAGACGTTGACCTCGCCGACGCTGACGGCGTGCAGCCACACCCGGTCGCGGTTGGTGAGGGCTTGCTTGAGCTTGGTGCCGTAAATGCCGAACCGCTGGGCAAAGCCCTTCCGCCAGTTGCCCCGCCGCCGCATGCGCCAGAAATAATACGGCGATGCGAACACGAAAAAGATAGTGAACAGAATGTTGTAAAGAGTTCGCACCACTGCCTTCGGTGATAAACTGCCGCCGACAAATGTGGCGGCTTTTCAGCCGGGCGCAATTCAATTCTCGAGGGGCAGGGCCTCCTCGACGAGCATCACCGGGAGGTCCCGCCGGATCGGGTAAAGGAACTTGCCGTCGGCCCGGACCAGGCCGCCTTGAAGCGGTTCGGTGAGCGGCTGGCCCGCGCGGTTGCGCATTGCGCCGGCGGCGATGCGGGCATTAAGGCGGTCGATCAACACGGGGTCCGCCAGGCGCAATTCCTGGTGCGTCTCCGGGCAGCGCAATATCTCGAGCAGTTTGGCTGCGAGCATATTCAGGGCGCAGGGGGCAGGCAGCGCAACGCGGCCTCATAGACCCGCTTCAGGGGCACGCGGGCCTGCTCGGCGGCTTGCTTGCAGGACTCGAATTCGGGAGCGGCCTGGACGATGCGGCCATCGAGCCGGCCCAGCTTGACCTCAACCTGGCCGTGAGGGGTGGAGACGTTCACCCATTCCCGGGCCAGCTTGCGCCGCTGGGCGGCGTAGCGGCGGACGCCAAAGGCGGTCGTCTCGAGCAAGACCAGTTCGGTGAACTTGTCGGCGTCCGCGCAGGCGCACAGGACGGTCAGGAGCACGCCGGGGCGGTTCTTCTTCATCTGCACTGGCGTGTGGAACACGTCCAGGGCGCCCGCCGCCAGGGCTTGCTCGAGGAAGCGGCCCAGGAGTTCGGCATTGATGTCGTCCAGGTTCGCCTCGAGGACGGTGATGGTGTCGGTCTGCCAATCGTGGACGGATTCGGCCGCGGGCTCGACCGGGGCCGGGGCCTCGCCCAGAATGGCCCGCAACGCATTGGGGCGGGTCGGGCTGCGGCGAGAGCCCAGGCCGAAGCCGATCTTCTCGGCAGTCAGGTCGCGCATAGGGCCGAACCTCCCCACCAACTCAGCCAGCAGGGCGGCGCCGGTGGGAGTGACCAGTTCATGAGGCTCGTCGCACTGCGAGAGCGGGATGCCGCGCGCGCCCAGGATGGCCAAGGTGGCCGGGGCCGGGATGGGAAGCCGCCCGTGGGCGCAATCAATCCAGCCGGCGCCATCCACGACCGGGCTGGCCTCGACGCGGGGCTTGCCCAGCAGTTCCAGCCCCAGGCACGCCCCCACGATGTCGACGATGGAATCCACCGCGCCCACCTCATGGAAGCCCACCTGCTCGGGCGGCACGCCGTGGATGCGGCCTTCGGCCAGCGCCAGGCGCTCGAAGACAGCGACGGCCTTTTCTTTCGCCCACGGCGAGAGGGGGCTGGCCCCGATAAGTTGGCGGATGTCGGCAAAGTTGCGGTGATGGGAGGGCGGCGCGGGGGGAGGCAACGGGCCATGAGAATGAACCTCCGGAGAAGAGCGCAAGTGGCCGTGATCGAGGCCGGGATCGTGAGCGTGCTCGTGAGTGTGGTCGTGAGCGGCCTCGTGAGTGTGCTGATGGGCAGGCTCCTGGCTGGGGCGGGTCTCGTCCGGGCCGGCCTGCAGATGGACCTCGAATCGCACCCCGGCGATGCCGGCCCTCTGGCTGCGAGTGATGTGGAGGTGATAGCCGGCCAAGCCCAGGGCCTGGAGTTCCGACTCCAATCGACCGGCGTCGGCGCCCAGATCCAGCAGCGCCCCCACCAGCATGTCGCCGCTGATGCCGCTGGACAGGTCAAGATAGAGGGTTTTCATTCGAGTTTTGGGCCAGCGCGTTGATCTGGCTGGCCGCGTAACCGGCCCCGAAACCGTTATCGATGTTCACCACGCTCACCCCGGCGGCGCAACTGTTGAGCATCCCCAGCAGCGGAGCCAACCCGCCAAAATGCGCCCCGTAGCCGACACTGGTCGGGACCGCGATGACCGGCCTGGAAACCAGGCCCGCCACCACGCTGGGCAGCGCCCCTTCCATCCCGGCGACCACGATGAGCACGTTGGCGCGCTGGAGGCTGGCCAAGCGGCCCAAGAGCCGGTGAACGCCCGAGACCCCAACGTCCGAGATGCGCTCGACCCGGTTGCCCATGAGTTCGGCGGTCAAGGCGGCTTCTTCCGCCACGGGCAAATCGCTCGTGCCGGCGCACACCACGGCGATGATGCCCGCCCGCTTGGGCAGCGGACGCTTCTCGATCGTCAGGCACCGGGCCGTCTCATGATAGACCGCCTTGGGGAGCTTCCGCCGCACGGCGCGGGCATGTTCTGGGCTGAGGCGGGTCACGAGCACCTGGTGGTCGTACTCGAGCAGCTTGGCGGCGATCTTGACCACCTGCTCCGGCGTCTTGCCCGCCCCGAAGATGACCTCGGGGAACCCCCGCCGCAACGCCCGATGCGTATCCACCTGCGCAAACCCCAAATCGGCCGACGGCGCCGCCTGAAAGGCCCGCAGGACTTCCTCCCGACTGACGCCGCCGGCGCGGAATTTTTCCAGAAGCTCGCTCGCTTCGCTCGTAGTCACGACCGCAACCATGCCACGAAAGCCCGCGGCGGTCACGCGTGAAATCCCGGGCCGCCGGCGAGCGGGCAGGGCCAGTGACAAAGTCGCTGTAACTCGTTGCGAATCAGCGGAACGTAGCGCAGGCTTCCAAGCCTGCTGTATCGCCGATTTCCAAATCGGCGGGCGGCCGGAAGCTGCTGGCGCCCCGCAGGTTAGAAACCCGCGACACAGCAGATTTGGAAATCTGCGCTACGACTTTGTCAATGGCCGTGGGCGAGCGGGCGCATCCGGCCAGTGCCACTCCGGGCCGGGAACGCCGCCTTCAGGCGGCAGCGCCCCGGCAAGGCGGGAGACATTGGAGTGCTCGGCGGTGCAGCCCGTTGCGGAGCCACTGCCGCCTGAAGTTTCATCCGTGAAATCCGTGAAATCCGTGGTTCAAATACTGGATGAACATAGCTAAGCCGTTTTGCCGCTTTTCGGCGCGGGGCGGAGATGGCAAGCTGGGGCCGCGATGAAGACCATGAGCTTGAATCGAAAAGGGAGGATTCCATGAGCGATAACCATCCGGCGACCTTCACGCGGCGTCAGTTTCTAAAACGGGGGGCGATGGCGGCCGGGACGGCGGCGCTGCCGCTCCTCATCCCGGCCTCGGCGCTGGGCCGCGGCGGAACGGTTGCGCCGAGTCAACGCATCGTCATGGGCGGCATTGGAGTCGGCGGTCGTGGTTCCTACGATCTGGGTTGGATGCTGGCCGAGCGGGATGTGCAGTGGGTTGCCGTTTGCGATGTCTTGAAGAGCCGGCGGGTCGCGGCCAAGAACGCCGTGGACGGCAAATATGGAAATCAAGACTGTGCGGTG